>ENA-OYYK01000807-OYYK01000807.1-human-gut-metagenome-genome-assembly--contig:-NODE-807-length-19987-cov-55.357917_pt1 | contig 19987 bp, 31 predicted proteins | sample MGYA00243247_ERZ653443 | MGnify/ENA primary metagenome ERZ653443 (study PRJEB26926, sample SAMN06165010) | human gut metagenome | biome: ENVO:00009003; feature: ENVO:2100002; material: ENVO:00002003... | reverse complement strand
ATACAAACATAATGTACATTACAAATATTAGTATTTTAGTGGATTAGTGAAAACAACACACATGATGCATAAAGATTAAATTCTTGTCTTCAAAATAGTCCAAAATAAGGATATGTCCTATTCCATCTTAAAATGCAATAGAGAAAAACGGGAGTGAGTAAACGAGGAAAATAAAATCTTTGATTCATTTGATTTATTCTGCATTTAATAGTAATTTTGCCACTAATCAACTAATTTTAGTGATTTAGTTTTTCAGTTATCATTTATAATCAACTGTATGGCAAAAATAGTATCAATAATAAACCATAAAGGAGGTGTCGGGAAAACGGCAACTGCGGCTAATTTAGGTGCAGCACTGCAAATTCGGGGAAAACGGGTACTGCTCATTGATATGGACGCACAGTCAAACCTGACGGACTGCTTAGGAGTTTCCACAGAACTTGACGATACCATTTATCAAGCCATGAGAGGCTATAGTCCGCTTCCGATTGTAAAGAACGAAGACGGGCTGGATATTGTACCGTCATGTTTGGATATGTCAGCAATAGAAATGGAAATAATGCAAAAGTATGCACGGGAGCAGATTCTTCACAAATTACTCCGCCCGGTACAGAAACAATACGATTACATTCTTATAGACTGCCCCCCATCCTTATCTATACTGACTATCAACGCGATGACTGCTTCGGATTGTATCATCATTCCCGTAGAAGCAGAATACTTGGCAATGCGAGGGATGGGTAGACTAACAAACGTCATCCAAGAAGTAAAAAACAATCTGAACTCGAAATTGCGTATTTCTGGAATACTGATTACCAAATACGACAGACGGAAAAATTTCAATCAAGATATACAAGAGATAATCCGTGACACATTTCAAGGGGATGTGTTCACTACTACAATCCGAACCAATGTCGCCATCGGAGAAGCAACAGCCGCTAGACATGATATATTCCACTATGCGCCAAAATCTTCAGGAGCGGAAGATTATGCCTCATTTTGTGATGAATTTCTAAAAAAAGAATCAACGTTCAATTAATACAGCCGTATGGAAAACAAAAGGAACAATCTGAAAGAAAACATGAAAGCCGGACTAAGTTCATTGGTAAGACCAACGACAGAAGCGATAAAGCAATCGGATTTACGTACACAAGAAAAGCCCAAATATAAAACCTGCAATTACATAACAGACCCTTCACGCCACAACCGGCTGAAACGATATGCAACAGATAACGGAATGACCTTACTTCAAGCATTCAACGAAGCCATAGATCTATATTTAAGCGACAAGGGAGAAAGATATGCTCCATAGTTTAGTTTCCATAAAAAAGGGATGCCACACACAGGCATCCCCAAAAACATACAGACAAAGATTCACACATTCAATTTATTATCTAATCTAATCCGACCTCCATAACCTATCTTATTTTTCAAAACGACATCAGCTTAGAATTTCTTGCGCATGCCAATCGGCAGTTTCAGTTGTGCAAATTCGTCCCCGGCTACGATGTTCGCTCCGCCGTTCACATTTCTCATTTCTTCAATTGCAATCAGTCTGACTTTCCGTTCTAAATTTTTCTTTTCCATAAATTCATCATTTTATTGTTATACATTTTATTATAATTCAAATTCAAAAGATGTCAGAAGTTCGCCTGACAGGTTCATGGCGACCATGTCGTTCTGTTTCACCCAATCGTTCCCGGAATCATCCCATCTATACAAAGCGATATAAAGCGCACCGTCAATGCTTTCATGATAAATCTGCTTGGCAACCACATCAGCGTATTCCTGTTTGCCACTGTCCCATACGGCATACTCAATGGTATATCCGTTTTCATCATACATGTAATTCAAAATGTGCGATTTATCCCATTTCTCCGTTACGCAGTTCCACTTCAACACTTCTTTCTGTGCCAGACGTTGCTCTTCGTCATACACATAGTTGTATTTCAGAGTCGGAGACAGATACTTTCCACATACCGACTTATGGTACACAGCCTTGGCTGTGACAATTCCATCCTCAGAAGTTTCTGCATTGTATGCAAACCCACACTCGCCATATACGTTCAATGACGCTAGAAAAATCGTTGTTGCTGTAATAATTTCCATATCTTACTATTTTTTATTGTTTCGTCTTTATTTCCTTTTACTGACACAAAGGTAAGAAGGATGTATCCCCTTTCAGGTTATCAGAATGTTATCATAAAGTTAATTATCTTACGTCGGCAGGCTGGCATTCCAAGGATTTACAGCTTTTATCAAGCATAGAAAACCTGACTGAAACGACACGGTTGTTTCTCTAGTTGGAAAGATTGGCTATAGACACGCCTGTTTTTTCCGAAAGTTCATTCAACATCATTCCTCTTTTATTTAAAACGACATCGAGATTTATCTTTATTGAATGCATAATTACAAGGCTGTTAATCTGTTAGTGAAAAGCAGGAATAGAAAGCCAGTATACGGTCTTTCAGCAGATATGTATATTTAGCCTGTGACTGTTGGGAAAGTGCATCGGCAAGTTTCATCTTGATTTCATTGTATTCGAATACAGTAGATTTCCCGGCTGCATATTTTTCCAAGGCATACCGGTGCGCTTCCTGATTGGCTATTACTGCTTTCGTGGTGGAACGGTATTTCTCGAATGCGGATATCGCATCCGTATAAGCCTGCTCGATGTCTTTGTACAACTGCTTTTTCTCGTTTTCCAAAGACAGCCTCGCGTTATTCTCATCGATACGTGCCGCCCTCACCTGGTTCCGCGTGGAAAACCGGTCGAACAACGGGATGCTGATTGTAAAGCACAGGCTTTTCTGCATGTTGTTGTTAAGCTGCCTCCGGAACGTCTCGCCCAGTCCGCTCCCGTTGTCGTAATAATTCGTGTTGATTCCGGCTGCGAATGAAAGGGTCGGGTAATATCCGGACTTGGCTATCCGGATGCCTTTCGTCTTGCTCTGCAGGGTGTAATATGCCTGACGTATCTGAGGCATACAGGTCAGGGCGGACTGATAGATGCTCACCGGACTCAGCGTGTCGGCGATGGCAATCTCTCCGCCAAGCGAATCGATGTCAAACTGCTCATGCCCTTTCAGCTCCATCAATTGTGCCAGGTCAAGATAGGCAAGCCGGAGGGAATTTCTCGCTTCGGTAGCGGTCAGCTCGTCATCCGCCAGTTGGGCACGCACATCATAAAGTTGTGATTCGGCAGCCTTCCCGTTCTCGATAAGAAGCTTCGTGCAGGTTTCCTGTTCCTTGGTCAACTGTATCTGCTCCAATGCTATCCGGTATATTTCCTTGTTCAGAAGAATCTGGAAATAGGCTCCAGCCACGTTCAGCGACAGGTTGTTCTCTATCAGTTTCCGGTTCGCCTCTGCGGCAAGCAGGTCAAAGCGATTCTGCGCAATGGATGCCGTCCGCTTGAATCCGGCAAATATCGGGATTTCCGTAGTTACAGAGAAAGAAGAGTTCTGTATGTTGCTGTCCTCATACGTGTTGTCCTGGTTCAGCGAGCGTCCGAAAGTGAAGTTCTGCGAGACACCTGCATTCAGATTCGGAAGGAAACTGTTCCTTAATGTATTCTTTTGCACTTTCAGGCTCTGAATCTGGTTATCGCTTTGTTTTACCTCAATATTGTGTGTCACTGCATAGTCGATACACTCTGCAAGCGTCCATTTTTTCACTTGTGCCTGTACATTTCCCTGACAGGCTAATAATCCGGCAAAAGCCAGTATAGATACTAATCCTTTCATATTTCGTCCTTTCTTATTCGTTTTTCGCTCTACAAAAGTAGACAGACAAAGACACGGACGATGTTATCGGAAAGTTATCAATAGGTTAAGAAAAATCCATTCCTACAACCCGAATATCGGATTATAGGAATGGAAACATATTAATCCAACTGGTCAAACTGCTCGTTCCACAACCGGCTGTAGATTCCGCCAGAATTGAACAGTTCCTTATGCGTGCCTGTTTCGGCTACTTGTCCCTTGTTGAGTACCACAATCCTATCCGCGTTCTTCACCGTGCTCAAGCGGTGCGCAATGACAATGACGGTCTTTCCCCGTTTAGCCAGTGCGTCCAGCGTCTGCTTCACGTGCTTCTCAGATATGGAATCCAGCGAGGAGGTAGCTTCATCAAAAATCAGGATCTCCGGTTCCTTATACAGGGCGCGCGCAATGGCGATGCGCTGCCGTTCTCCCCCGGAAAGGGAAGCCCCGTGCTCGCCGATATAGGTCATGTATCCGTTGGGCAGACGCTCGATGAAATCCTTCAGTCCGAGCTGTTCCACAAGGTCTACAATCCGTTTCATGTCCGGCTGCAGGTCTCCCACCGCAATATTCTCAATGATTGTCCCGGCAAACAGCTCAATCTGCTGCGGAACCGTCCCAACCCGGCGGCGTAGGCTCCGGTTGCTTATTTGGGCGATGTCATATTCGCCGATGCGGATCTGCCCGGACTGGATGGGATAGATATGCTGTAGCAGGGAAATCAGCGTGGTTTTTCCCGAACCGCTCTCGCCGATGACGGCGGTGGTCTTTCCTTTCTCTATCTTCAGGTCAAGTCCTTTGAACACTTCTTTCCGCGAACCGTAACGGAACGACACGTTCTCAAATGTGATGTCACCAATCATGTCCGGTTCAAGCTCTATCTTTTGGCTGTCGTCCTGTTCACGCTCCAGATCCATGATCTGAAACAGGCGGTCGGCTGCAATCAGCGCATCCTGAATGGTCTGGTTAGAGGATATCAGCGAGCCGATGGGCGAGATGACGTAGCTGATAAGCGAATAGAACACCATCAGTGTTCCCGGTGTCAGTTCCTTGTCGATGACCAGCATGCTTCCCATCCAAAGCACCGCAATGGTAATGGCTGTGGAGACGAACTGGATGCCACCCTGTGCCATGATCGCTCCGTAAATGCTGCGGAACGTGTTCTTCAACAGATGCACGAAACGGGTCTCCGTTTTCAGGTTGGCAAAGTCCTCGATGCCGAAACGCTTGATGGTGGAGATGGAGTTGATGGATTCCACCAGTTGTGCCTCCAAGTCCGCGCTGCTCTCCATAATGCCGCGCTGGTATTTCCGGTTCAGCCGGTTGAAACCCCAGAAGATAAGCAGGAAAAGCGGTGCGGATGCCAGAGTCACAAGGGCAAGCTCCCACGAATACACGAACATCAGACCTACGGAGAAAAGCAGGATCATCATGTTCACTACCAGGTCGAGCGACACGTTGTTGATGAAGTTCCGGATTTTCACCGCATCGTTCACACGCGAAATAATCTCACCCACACGCATCGTGTCGAAGAACTGTTGCGGGAGTGTCAGCAGGTGCTTGTAATATCCCAGTATCAAGGCGGCGTCGATGCGCTGTCCGGTCTTCAGTGCCAGGATGCTCTTCATGGCTCCGATAAAGGTGCGGAGAATCAGGATGACAATCATCACCACGCCCATCAGGTTAAGCAGGTTGATGTTTCCGTCCACTAATACGTAATCGGTAATCTTGCCTACATATACCGAGGTGGAAAGTCCGAGAATGCTGTATACCAACGCCCCGAACACCGCCTGCATCATGACGCTCTTATGTGGTGCCAGCAGCGAAAAGAATTTCCGCGTCATACTGGTTTTCATGTTCCCTTTCTTAAAAGTCTCTTCCGGTTCCATCAGCACAAGTACGCCCGTCCACATCCTCTTGAATTCTTCATCCGTCACCTTGTGCATCCTTCCGTCTCCCGGATCCATATAGGTGATATGTCCCTTTTCCACCTTATAGATGACCACGAAGTGCTGCAGGTGCTCATGCACGATCACATGGGCGATGGTCGGTTTCGGAACGATGGAAAGCGCTTCAAACTGTGCCCTCACGCCTTTCGCCGAAAGTCCGAGCCGGTTGGCTGCCTCTATCAGTCCCAACACGTTTGTTCCTTTCTGGTCGGTGAACGCATACTGCCGGATGCGGGCAACCGGAAACTGGAGCCCGTAATGTGCGCAGATAGAGGCAAGGCATGCCGCGCCGCAGTCTGTAATGTCATGCTGTTTTATCTTGATTCCTTTCTTATACATAGTCATTCTGTTTTTTCCGTTTTTCCATTCAATTCAATTTCGCTACCATTGTCTCGTTCTCATACTGTTTCGGGTTCACCCATCCGTCCATCTTCTGATAGAGCAGGTCGAACAACGAACGGCGTGTCACCATGAAGTGTGCGTTCACCGTCATTCCTTTTTTCAGTTTCCCCACCCTTCCGTTCTTCAGCTGTAGGTAGTCACGCTCCATCTCGCATTTCACCTTGTAAAAGGAATTGCCTTGGCTGTCCGTCAGGAAGTCCGATGATATATCCTTTACTCTTCCCGGTATCGTTCCCCATTCGTTGTAATTGAACGATTCCACCTGCACGTTCACCGGCATACCCACGCTCATAAACCCGATGTTTCTCGGCGTGACATAGACCTCCAGGCAGAGCGTGGAATCGGGGCTGATAACCGCCAGCGACTGACCTGCCTGAATGCTGCTTCCACGGTACACGCCGGAAAACTGGTCTACCGTCCCATCCACCGGGCTGCGCACGATATACATGTCCTTGTCCTTTATCTCCTGATTCAGGCTGGAGTTCATCTCGTTGTATGTGTTCCGATAGGTGTTCTGGTCTGCCTGCCAAGTGCTGAGCTGGCTCTGTACCAGCGATGCCAGTTCGTTCTGCTGGCTTTTCAGTTTGAAGTAGTAACTGTCGTATTCCTCTTCCGAAATGACCTTCTTCTCAAAAAGCGTCCTGTTCCGGGTGTATTCCTTTTCCGCCTGTGCCAGTGCCGTTTCCAGTTCCTGTTTCTTCCGGATAAAATAGGCGTATTCCTGCTGCCTTACCGGGGAACTGAACCGTTCCGGACGTTCGCCGTTCGCCAAAAAGGCAAGGTCGGCAAGCTGTGCACTGCAGTCGTTCAACCGGCTGGTCTGGTAATTGATCTTGTAGTCCGAATTGTTGGTGCGGAACCGGAAAATCACATCCCCCTTGTTCACCTGATCACCTTCCTTCACGAAAACCGAATCCACGATTTCGGTAATGGAGGAAGTGATTTCCGCCTTTTCCGCTACAGGTCTTACCACACCGCTTCCCTGTACGGAGATATCCACATAGACGAAAGGAAGTGCCACTAATGTGACAGTCATAGCAAACAGGACAACCCAATAGATCACCTGCGATTTCGTTGTGTGCTGATAGATGTACGTCTCGATACTGTTCTCTATCCATTCATTAGGTAATAACATATCTATTTCTTATTTTTGATTAATACTTTTATTTTCTTTCACTGCACAAAAGTAAGATATGATGGATAAATTATAAGTTATCGTTACGTTACCATTACGTTAATATACAAACAACAATACAAGGATTGCTATAACAAATATTTCTAGTATAGCAATCCTCGTAAACAAATGAAAGTCCATTCTCTTCTAAGTAAGGTTCATTATAGTTATTTTAATTATATAATGACATCCTACTTAAAATCTTGACTATCTCTATTCCTAACTAAGTAGTAAAGATTGAAAATAATGGCAAAAATTAAAAATATATTTTTCAATATAGATGCAACAGATATTGGATATGGATGCTCTATGAATGGTATCCATCCTACTGGTATAGTTACTATTGGGAATATATATTTCGTCAAACTAAACAATAGTATAAATGAAAATAATCCCAAATTTAATACTTTAATATTCTTGCCTTTCATAATCATATCAATCTTTACCTACATTATAACAATGATCCAATATTTGCACATAAACACCTGCTGCAGCTATAAGCAAAGTAGCAACAGTGACAGGATCTACACCTCCGTTTATGTCTATTAATTCATTCTTATTTAACTCCTTCATCTTCATTTTAATACTTAATCTTTACCTACATTATAACAATGCTCAATGACCTGTACACAAACTTCTGCTGCTGCAACAAGAAGCAAACCTAAACTAACCGGGTCAACTGCACCGCCATTAATGCAGATTAAATCATTTTTATTCAATTCATACATACCATTCTTCTTTTATTTAATTAATCTTGCATAGTTCCTATTGTGTAAGCAACAACACCAATAGCACCACCAATAGCAAAACAATACAATGCTTCGCCCCAGCTCCATTCTCCACCTCCAGTGGTATTAACCATATCTTCACGGGTCATTAATTCATTCAAATTTTCCATAATCATATTTTTATAAAATTACAACTTTTAAATTATTAACAATCTGCTGTCTTACCAACAACATTCTCAATCAGTCCCATAACGAACACAAATGGAGCGATAATTAGTCCTCCTTTGGTTTGTTTCATTTCTTCGATAGTTAAATTTTTCATGTTTCCACAATTTAAATCATAGATATTACACCATAGGAGTAAACACTCCCCTTAATGCATCATAAATAATTTGCATAAGACTTGGAGTTTTAATACTACCACCATTTACTTCTCTTCTTTCTTGCACACTCATAGTATGCATCAGTTCATTTTTTTTCATACATTATTTTATAACGATAATATTCTCAAAAAATCATATTAAAATATTATTTCCCATATTCTTTTTACACATAGTAGTAAATACAGAATATATTTTATTTTCCTAGTTGTTATTTTACCAACAAATGATAATTCTCTCAATAGGACTCAATTGTTCCAACTGTTCCTCTGTCGGAGGAAAATACCCGCCTGTAATTGACAGGTTCTCATTTTTGTTCAATTCTTTCATACGCAATAAATTTATTTGTTAATACTATTTCCTTTCTGATTCTCTCAAATGCCATTCTTCCACTATCTAAGTTTAAGAATATCCAAGGGAGTCTTGTTTTTCAAAAAATCCGGCAGCCAATGTTCCGTACAGCTTTCACCGTTAGGTCCAGGTGCTACTCCGCCACTCACGTTTTTCAATTCTTTAATCTCTAAAGTTTTCAATTCATTCTTTTTCATACGCATTTCTATTTAATTGTTATTATACTCTTTGTTTGTTTTACTGATGCAAAGGTAAGCCAACATTACTTGGAATTATGTTACCTTTATGTTATCATTAGGTTAATCCTTTTAATTAATCTTTCAATACAACTAACAGCAGATAGGATATGATTGAAACAAACTTAATTATATCCTATATCAACAACTAACCCAATACGTAACTACTTTCCCATCGACCATTTCTGTACACCAATATCCACCACCAATTATAGCTATCACTTCATCCCTTGTTAGCTCTTTCATCGTTTTTTCCATACAACTATTCTTTTTTAAAATTTCTACTGTCACAAAAGTATAATAGAATCGATGTGTTTTGAGTTAATTTAAAGTTATCTTTATGTTATCAATCGAAAGAAAATATATTATTTTTGCAAAAAAAGGGCAATAATGAAAATAAAATACATCAAATACACGACTATTATATGTCTAATAGCTATTGTCTTTATTCAATGTATATGGCTATATAATTCATATATATTTTTAAAGGGAGATTCTATAACTAAAACATCTAAAATGTTAGAACAAGCTGTTACGGAGGAAACGTTCTCTAGGCTACAACATTTACCAATTGGGACTAAGGTTAAAAGTAGGACAGAGGAAGATAAAGGAAGAAATCTTCCTGAGTTTACTTATATGCAAGAGTCTTTAGATTCATTAAATATGCCTATATCATTAGATTCTATCAATCGAATTTATACAACAATCCTAAATGGCAAAGAATTTCCAAGTAAATGTAAAATTTCAATATTTAAAGGGAATCAATTAATTCAATATTCCGGGAAAATTAAAAAATCTATTTTCAATATTAAGACATTAGCACTTCCTTTAAGAAAGGATTATTCATTAACAATACAAGCTGAAATACCAAATCCTAGTATGTTTTTTTTCAAAAAAATGGGTGCTCTACTCTTTTCTACTACGATTCTTATAATCATTGTTATTGGAGGTTTCTTTTATCAAAAACAAATTATAGAGCAATTTAATAATATATTTCGTGTTCGCGAAGATTTTTCCTACGCAATGGTGCATGACATGAAAACCCCGCTTACTACCATATTCACGGCATTGAGTTTTCTGCACAGCGGAAGGTTGGACGACAAGCCGGAAACAAAAGAGAAATTCTTCAATGTCGCCAAGGAAGAGGCGGACCGCCTGCTGACACTGACCAACAAGCTGCTCACCATATCGAAACTGGAGAGCAAGAAGATGAAGATGGAGTGTGAAAAGATTGCGCTGGAACCGATGCTCGTCAGGCTGGCTGACAAGTTCAAGGTGAAATCACACAAACCCGTATCATTCGAGTTTGATTTGCAAACACCGGAGATATACGCCGATACGGAATACATCGAAGAAGTGTTCAGTAACCTAATAGACAATTCCATCAAATATTCCAAAGAGCGTGTGGACATACGTATTTTATCGTCGAGAAACGACCTTTATTCCATTATCAAGATATACGATAACGGTCTTGGCATATCGGAAAAAGACCAACGCAGCATCTTCAACAAATACGAGCGTGCAGCGGCTGGAAGCAGGAGCCGCAGGAAAAAAGCGTCCGGTTTCGGTCTGGGTCTGAATTTCGTGCAACAGGTAATCGATGCGCATAAAGGAAAAATCTTTGTCAACAGCATAGAAGGTGAATTTACTGAATTTATTATCTATTTACCCTTAATGATCAAAGAACTATGATAAAGCTACTACTCGTTGAAGACGATGTGAACTTATGCTACATCGTACAGGCAGGTCTGCAGGATGTCATCGGCGGCTATGAAGTGATTACTGCCGGAAACGGACTAGAAGGTCTGCACGCTTGGGAGGAACACAAACCGGATATCATCATATCCGACATCGACATGCCCGAAATGGACGGGTTCGAGATGGTAAGGCGCATCCGTGAGACGGACGGAGAAACGCCCATCCTGTTCGCTTCCGCTATGACATCGCCCAAAGACGTGAAACACGGCTACGAACTGGGCGTGAACAACTACGTGAAGAAGCCGTTTGTCCCGGAAGAGATAGACGCACACATCCACGCCATCCTGAAAATGAAGGAAGGTGCCAGAAGCAGGTCGGTAGAGGGGCACTGCAGGTTCGGTCATTACACGCTCGACACCCTACATGCCACCCTACGTAATGAAAACACAGGTAAAATCCGTGTATTGACCACAACGGAAGCCAAAATCTTGCAGCTTCTCGCCGAAAACAAGAATGAGGTCATCCGCCGCGAAGCCATCCTGAGCCGTTGCTGGAATACGGAAGACGATTTTTTCGCATCCCGTAGCCTGGATGTATTTGTCACCAAACTCCGCAAGCTCTTTACCGATGATCCGGATGTGGAAATTAAGACCGCAAGAGGTGTCGGACTGATGCTGGTGGCAAAGTAACGTATCGGAATTACATAACCTTACGGGAAAGGATTCCATTCAGGTTTCCTTTTCCGTATTTTCCCTGTCCTTTAAATAGGAGTACAGGGTAGCTTTGCTTATGCCTGAAGCCTTGAGAATGTCAGACACGGTACACGCACGGGAATCATAAAGCTTCATGGCAAGTTCTATGCATCCTGCATCGGCTTTCGGTCTCCCACCCTTGCGCCCCCTTGCCCGTGCGGATTCCAGCCCTTCAAGGGTTCTTTCCCGGATAATGTCACGCTCAAACTGGCTCACGCCTGAAAATACGGCAAAAAGCAGTTTACCTTGCGGAGTGGTCGTGTCAAGCCAAGGCTCTTTAATCGAACGTAGATCCGCACCCGTTGCGCCAATACGTTCAGCCAGCATAAAAAGCTCCTTTACAGAACGCCCCAACCTGGTCAATTCGCATACGATGACTGTATCTCCTTCACGAAGCGCATCCAGCATCCTATCCAGTTCAGGTCTTAATTTTCCTGCACCAGACACTTTTTCCTGATAAATACGCTCGCATCCCTCTTTTTTCAACCGGTCTATCTGCCGGTCAAGGTTCTGGTCATTCTTCGAAACCCTTGCATATCCTATAATCATATCCTTGTCTGTAATATATCATACATACTATTTTTCATACTTTGATAAAAAGACCGGTTTCCAGACAAACAGGAACAGCATTTCCTGCACAACTTGGGAAGACCGGAACGTGTATGAAAAACCTTCGTTTTTTGAAATTCGCTATTCCGATTTCGTTTCGTTTTCAAACAAGCGGAGTTGACGCTTATCACTATCCTCCTTGTTTCTTTTCGCCAACCGTTCACGTTCAAATTCCAACATTCCTGACACCGTTTGCCTGAATAAAGCCCTTTGCATTTCATTGGTTTTGTGCGGAGCGAATTTATCTCCTTCTTCGCGAATCCAATCCGAATAAACGTCAATGAATGTACAAATGCGGCGTGCGGAGTTACCTTTGTGCCGGAAAATAGAAAAATCACATGCCCATTCCGAAACCTCTACTCTTTTTGGGCTTCTTCAGGAGTTCCAGATCTTCCTCCTGCTGTTTCTTTTTGGGAATAGGCTGCTCGATGTCCGGCGTTTTCTCCATCTGTTGAATTTTCGACTTCTCCGGCTCCTGCCGGGATTGAAGCTCCGCTTTGAGATTGTCCCATTTCTCCTTTCTGATGCGTTCCGCACGTTCCACCTGCCGGGCTATTTCCGCCGGGCTTCCGTTCTTGACGGCATTAAGATAGTCGAAGCTTTCCTCCGGCTCCCGGTCAAACCCCATGCGCCGATCAAAAGAGCTTTCACACTTCCGGAAAAAATCCGTCCGGTCAAAACCTCCCTTCACGTTGCCGCAGTTCTTCTTTCCGGTGTGGTTCGTTTTAGGGCTTAACTTTTTGGTGTTGCTCCGGTCTTTCCGACTGACGATGATATGTGCGTGCATATCGCTGTCACTGTCACCGTCCCGATTGAAATGGATCTTTGCGTAATATTCCACATCATCGCTTCTCAAGCCTTTTCCGAAGCCCTCCGCATAGTTTCTCATCACGTCCTGCCGGATGTACCGCTGCAAGGCTTCCGCACGCTCCTGCGGAGTCCTGCCCATGCAGTGCAACTCCTTCTCTGAAGGGCTGACGGTGATAACATAGAACTTTGCGTCAGTCCGGCTTAACTTAGCCTTGTTGTTGTCTATCTTGAATGTGACCTCCCTTGCGCTCACGTAGTCCCGGAACTGATTGAAGAACGGCTGCACTTCCTCCCCTTTCTTCATCCTCTCCAAATCCTCATGCTGGAGATAGTTCGTCACCGCAACGCAACTGCCTGTATTGGCGTATGTGCCGTTACCGCCTCCCTGTATCTTCACGTTCATATTTTTTCCCTTTTGTTCTTCTCGTCCTTGTACAAGGCTTTTATATCATCGAAAAGCCCGGCTTTTCCTTTCGCATCGATGTAGCTTGCGATATAGGAGAAGATCTTCTCCTGCCTTTGCGTCACAGCGTCCAGCCTTGTATAAATGGCTTGTTGGTTCTTCAGAAGCATATCCCTCGACTGACCGACTGCCTTTTCCGTCCGGTCCAAAGCCTGCTCCCTTATCCCGGCAAGGCTTGCAAGATCACGCATGAATAGGTCATTGTCCTTTTGGTATTGGCTAAACTTTTTTTCCGTAAGTATCGAGTCCATGCTCATGGTCACTCTCATGCTTGTACTGCCCATAGCTTCACAAGCCGGACGCAAGAAATCCTGCTCCTGCTTTCTGATGAACGCTATCACCTGATCACAACGTTTGATAAGTTTCTGCATTTCCTTTGCCGGGCTCTCATGCTCAACCGGGTTGATTCCGTACTTCTCGAAGTACTCCAGCGCACAGGAAAGGAAGTCTTTCTTTGATACATTATTGGACTTTGCCAGCCTGTCAAGCCGGGCAAACGTTTTTCGGTCAATGGTGACAGAAGTGGTGGTTTCCTTATCCATACAATTGCGGTTTTAATTGCTGATTATATTATTAAATCTCTGATTTACAAAGGTATGATTTTAATCACAATTTCAAAACAATTGTGATTAAAAAACTTAAATAGTTGATTTTCAGTAATAACCCCGTAGGGCAAGAGGAAAAACAGGGCAAAGCCCGGTTTCCTCTTGCTGTTCTTTCGACTGCCGAGCAATCGACGAACACCCTCCCCTGCGGTACGGCGAAAGCTCGTACAAGGGGGACGGGGAGAAGTCGGAGCGAGGCACTAAGAAAGAACCTATTCCACAAACAAAAAAAACACATTAAAACGGCACAACAGGCTGCATAAAATAAATATATTTTGTTTCCATATAATGAAACAAAATATTATCTTTGCAACACTAAAAAACTTTATATGGAAGCAAAATCAAGATTCAAGGTCAAATTATCCAACGAAGCCCAAGAGTTTTTAAACGGATTGCCCAACAAGGTACGTGAGAAGATCATTAGCAATATTCGTAAATCCACCTTTGTACTTGATCCAGATTTATTCAAGAAATTGGATGATACGGATATTTGGGAATTCAGAACGTTCTATAACAAAACCAAGTACAGGCTTCTTGCTTTTTGGGATAAGGACGATAAGATAAACACTCTGGTAATCGCAACACATGGGTTTATCAAGAAAACCCAAAAGACACCTCCCAAAGAAATAGCCAAAGCCGAAGAGATTAGAAAAGATTATTTTAATTCAAAAAGATAAAGCGTATGGAAGCAAAGAAATTTTATACACTCGAAGAAATCGAGGATAAATACATCGGAGAAAAAGGTACTCCCAAACGTGATGCCTACGAAGAAGAACTTAACTCTTTTTTGATAGGTGAAGCCATTAAACAGGCTCGCCAATCAAAGAACTTAACCCAAGAGGAATTAGGTAATCTGATAGGAGTGCAACGAGCTCAAATCTCCCGAATTGAAAACGGTAAGAATTTAACCTTTTCCACCATTGCAAGAGTTTTTAAGGCTATGGGGATAAGTGCTAAACTTGAAATCGGAAGCATGGGTAAAGTTGCGTTATGGTAACTAACTATACAACAAAAAATTACATTAAATCCGGGATGCGTTTTCGCTCCCGGAAACTTCTCGTTTTATACATTTAAAGTCATATTTATACAAAATTTAACACGCCAGAAAATCTTCCTAATCCGTTGCACTTGGCTTTACCTGTTTCCACTCTCTCCCATTCTCCGGAAATTCGTCGTATCAAAAAACACGCTGAAAAGTGGAGCGAAGTGACCTCTATAAACCAAAAAAGAAACACTCCATTACTTTACGGTAATTTTTAGTTTCTTTTTAGTTACTTTTATGGCATAGCATAACACATTGTGATATAATATCTTACAAAGGTCATCTACGACAAATTTCCGAGCATCTACGACAAATTTCCGAGCATCTACGACAAATTTCCGAAAAAAACGGCTATCTACGACAAATATTCTACGTCAAATATTTGTTTTTGTCGTAGATAAATATTTCCTTTGCGAAAAGCATTAAAGTCATGGAGAAGAAAGACAAGAAACAGAGGGATATAGTCCTGTCGCAAGACAATGCGCTGACTACCGCACGCTACAAGTTCGACCTTATCGAAAAACGTGCCCTATACTCCATTATACGAAATATCCGGGCGCAATACATCGAGAACGAGAACGGCAGACGGGACTTATTCGATGATCTGATTATCACCATACACGAGGAAGAACTAAAAAAATGCGGTGACAATACCAAGATGCAAAACATCTACGATGCGCTAAAACGGCTTAGAAATCGCGATATAGAAATTAACAACGAAAAGATGTGGCTAAGTATCGGTTTTGTCAATTACGTCAAGCATATCAAAAATAAATCGTATTTTGAGGTGCAAGTTTCCAAAGAGGTACTACCCTATTACGTGGAACTCGCCCAAAACTTCACGAGTTACTCCATGACGGTAGCAATCGCACTCAAAAGCACATTCTCGCAAAGGTTTTACGAACTGTGCTGCCAATACCGAAACGCCGGGTTCTTCTTCTACACAGTCGAAAAGCTCCGGGAAATGTTCATGTTGGAAAAGAAATACAAACGGGGATGCGATTTCAAAAGGCGTGTACTTGACGATCCGCAAAAGGAACTCCGGGAGTTGTACAATGCCGGACAATGCGATTTATATTTCGAGTTCGAACCAAAGAGCTACAAAGGCAAGGAAGTGACCGAATACAAATTTTACGTTTACACAAGGCAAACCGAACAACAAAAGCTATTGGAATACGAAAGCGCCAAACAGGCGATCATCTACATAACAACCACTATTTCGAGGTTCTCCAAAAGTGACAAAGGATATGTTAAGCGTGTAGTGAACGCCGTACAGTTACACCCGGAAATAGCCGTACAGGTGGCGCAAAAGATACAAAAGAAGTTTGAGCAATATATAGACAAGCCAGCCAAACAGATAGGGGCTATCATCCGGGTTTGCTTAATGGAAGATTTTGGAATAGAATAAAAAAATACAAGTATGAAAACAGGTGATAAAGTTATCGTACCAGCCGAAATTAACGGCTATGGCAGGGATTTACGGGCAATGGTTACAGAGATAGAGAAGTTCGCCGGGGCAATATTCGTAACAGTGATATTCACTGAACCATGTCCGGAAGCCTGCGGAAGAAAAGGGGGCGTTTACCATGACTTCCAGCTAATAACAGAGTGATTTATTTTGCTATAACCGCAATAAATTGCAATAACATTTGCGATAAGCTGCAATAACAAAACTTATAACTACCTTTGCAACAGAATATAGCATTTTACAACAATGGAAAAAGGACAAGAAAGCAAGCAAAAGAGGAAAACACCGCTTACCACCATAGCGATAAGCCAAGAGTACGCCCAAAAATTAGATGAATATTTAAAGGGTACGGGTATAACCCGCAAAGAATTTGTTGAGTTGTCCGTTGATTATTTCCAAAGAACCGGGTTCGACCTCCGGGGTGAAGCATTTGACCTCTCCCCATTAGAAAAGGTTGCCGGGCGGCTGGAACAATCCGCAAAGATCATGGAACAACACAACGAGGAAACGGCAGCGGTGCGCCTGCTTCTCCAAACTGTCCGGGAACAGACCGCCAAGCAACTCCCTGCGCCGGAACTGATCGCCCATGCTGCCGAAGAAAAAGCAAAGGCAGAAGCCAAAAGCGAAGAACAAGAACGGGAGATTGCCCGGCTGCGCTCCGAAAACTCCGCTTTGCTAGAATACAAGGAAAAGGCACACCGGGAACTGTGCCGGGTACGTGACGAACAAAAAACAATAGGGAAAATAAAAGTAAACACCGAATTATAATGAAAGGAACTATTAAATTTATAGACCTCTTTGCTGGAATTGGTGGCATTCGATGTGGCTTAGAATTAGCCGCACACGAAGCTGGTTATAAAACAGAGTGTGTATTTACTTCTGAAATCAAGAAACATGCCATAAAGGTTTTAAAACAAAATCATCCTAACGAGTTAATAAACGGAGATATTACACAAGTTAATGAAAAAGAAATTCCAGATTTTGACATTTGTTGTGCAGGTTTTCCATGCCAATCTTTTTCCGGCGGCGGAAAAAGATTGGGCTTTACAGAAACACGTGGTACTTTGTTTTTTGATGTTGAAAGAATTTTAAAGAAAAAGAAACCTGCTGGTTTTATCCTCGAAAACGTTGAAGGACTTGTATCATTCATATTAACAAATCTTGCAACCAAAGATGAAAACCATTAACTGAGGCATATTGACCTACCATGTCTATGTAGTTAATCGCATACGACAAGTCCACTTCATAACCATAAAAATCTATTAAGTCTTGTATTAATTCTTCTGGGGTAATCATAATGTTACTTTTTATTCTAAAGAACGATTGTCCATAATCGCTTGAAGCATATTAGAACATTTTTCATATTCTTCTTTATGTTCAATTCTAAATTCGCTACATTCAATGGCTATATTTATCCACATTTCATTACCTCTTAGTTTAAGAAATTTTTCCCATTCTTTAGGCGAGAAGTAGGAATCTGGTAAATTATCAAATTCTTCCATAGATGAGAGAGAATATCCTTTGTGAGCTAAGAACATATCTTGGATAATCCAATTATGAAACATATCGTAATACTCTGTATATTGATTTACTTTTAGTTCATTGCGAGATAAGAAGGTTTTGATTAATGCAGCAGATTCAGAAATCCATTCACCTAAAATCATTCCATCTTCACAGAAACCTCTAGCTAAATCTTCTAATTCAGGTTTTATACATCCAATGTGGTTATTGCGTAAATAAAATAATTTTATTATATCAAGGGATGTGTATTGCTTCTCATCCTTATTTAGTTCCAAGAAACGTTCAATGTAACGTTCAAAGAAATGGGAAGAAAAAATCAGTAACACATTTGTCCCTTTAAGCGGATAAGCTGCCCATGTAGTTCCTCCATACCTAAAAGTAATGTAGGCATGAGGAATTATAACGTTAGCATCCTTTTTAGATTGTGCATAAAAGCTGAAGAACCATTTATTATTTTTCTTTGTAATAATCTCTGTATTCCATATCCATGGATAATATGTTTGCTTCAATCTCATTTTATTGAATTTGGGATTAAATTTAGTCCAGCGTGCATGGACTTCCTTGTAATCAGACTGAATTTCCTTTGCCAATTCGGTCAATGTCATTGTTGGTAAAATCATATTAACAAATATTTAGAATTGAGATTAATAATCACACAACCAAACATATTATAGCGAAGATAATGATTATAATTAGAATAATACGCATTTTATTGCTGTTTCCCTTAATATCAGAATTTGTGACTTCCACTTGAGAGTTATTTTGTTTATCCATGCAATTAAATGATACAAACTTCTCGCCAGTGTTTAACCAACTAATTTGGCTTGGTACTAAATTCTTTACTCCTTTTGTTGTATTAACAATCTTAAGATTGGCTGATTTAGGATTAATTATATTTTTCATTGGCATTATCCACATTCCAGAACATTCAAAGGCATGATTTAAAGTTACCACAATTAAATAATCTGCATTTTTGCCTATTAGATTGTTTATTCTTCTTGTTTCAGAAGTCCGTCTTTCACTATCATATACTCGCCTTGTTTTGATTTCAAAAGTTAATCCTCCTTGACCTATTGCATCCAGTCCCTTCTCATTCTTATTGCTAGATAATTTTAGGTTCAAGCGTTTACAAGCATAATATTCTCCAATATCCCCTACTACTTTACGGCTTCTAATAATCCCTTCTTTTTGTAAATTCAAGTAACTTTGAGCAAAATTTCTGATAGCGACTTGTTCTTTTTGAAGTAATTTTAATCGAGCTATATTCTGAGAAAATGAATGCACAGAAGAAGCGCCAATAATGTATTCTTCCGTATTAATTTTATTAGAAGGGATTTTTAATATGGATATAGGATTGTAATATATATCAAAATATACAACTACGAGATAGTCAAAATCTTGATATTTTAGATTAGAAATATGATGAGTAAGATTATTGTTAGATATAACTTTAGATTTAATTTGATATTTATAGCCTTTAGGACATACTCCATCGTATGCTTTTGTGGATTTACCAGCTAAACTTAGTTTAAAATACTTGGAGGCAATAAATTCTCCTATTTCTCCAGTAAAGCTATCTGTACGAATTATTCCTAAAGTGAAAAGTTTATCACTGCAATTGGCAAATTCTTTTAATAAAGTTTCTCTAACTGCTGTTTGCTTTTCCATGAATAAAATTTTATTGTTTTATTAATGGCTATAAAGGTAGAAATAAATAAAGTATTAACAAATTTTGGATTCCGCTAATTGTTGTGCGATGGTCGCCCAGTAGGCTATGGGCATGGTCCATTTCTTACGTATGTTGCGGTAAGCGAGATAAACGGTGCCGGAAAATAGAAAAATCACATGCCCATTCCGAAACCTCTGCTCCTTTTTGGCTTCTTCAGGAGTTCCAGATCTTCCTCCTGCTGCTTCTTTTTGGGAATAGGCTGCTCGATGTCCGGCGTTTTTTCCACCTGCTGAATTTTCGACTTCTCCGGTTCCTGCCGGGATTGAAGCTCCGCTTTGAGATTGTCCCATTTCTCCTTTCTGATGC
>ENA-OYYK01000802-OYYK01000802.1-human-gut-metagenome-genome-assembly--contig:-NODE-802-length-20133-cov-8.875237_pt1 | contig 20133 bp, 18 predicted proteins | sample MGYA00243247_ERZ653443 | MGnify/ENA primary metagenome ERZ653443 (study PRJEB26926, sample SAMN06165010) | human gut metagenome | biome: ENVO:00009003; feature: ENVO:2100002; material: ENVO:00002003... | reverse complement strand
GAGATTACTACGCGTCTCGTGGGCTCGGAGATGTGTATAAGAGACAGGGTGTACCTGTCTTAAATCGCCGGATAAAGATACCTGCATCCCGCATGGAATCAGACAAGTGATTTGCTGCTGAAAGACCATTTGGACCCGTATAATTCACAACATCACCATAGATGCATCTTGCCTTCAAATACGTTCCAGTACATAAGATAACTGCCTTTGCATGATACACTGCACCTGAATACATACGGACGCCACAGATGATTTTCTGGTCTTTCATTTCATCGGTAATTTTCGTATCATATAAAAGCTCAGCGACCTCACCCTGACGGAGTGTCAGATGTTCCTGATTCTGAAGTGTTAAACGCATCTGCTTTGTATATTCGCCCTTGTCTGCCTGTGCACGTAAAGAGTGTACGGCAGGACCTTTGGATACATTCAGCATCTTGCTCTGAATATAGGTCTTATCAATATTTTTACCCATCTCACCGCCTAAGGCATCAATTTCACGCACCAGATGTCCTTTGGAGCTTCCACCGACATTTGGGTTGCATGGCATCAGGGCAACGCTGTCCATGCTGATAGTGAACAGGATGGTTTCAAGACCGAGTCGAGATGCTGCAAGGGCGGCTTCACAGCCCGCATGGCCGGCACCAACGACGATAATATCATATTCTTCCTCTATATATTTTTTCTCCACGATAAAATCCTCTTAAAGATAATTCAAACCTATTTACTTCTATAAACGAGATTTCTAAATTACCAAATTCTTCGCAGACACACTCCCGTTCGGCTCATCACGCAATGGTACTAAATTCGCAGTAACACTAATTCAACGAATTAGTATCCCTGCTCATTAAGTACCAGCGTGCTTCGACGGTCTGCTTTCGAATTTGTAATATTAGAAATCTCAATTCACATATATGACTGGTTTGAATTATCAATCTACATATTCTTCTTTAATTGAATCATTGTATATTTAATTATGTTGTAACTACAATTTTAACTTATTAATTATACCTTGTTGAATAAAAAAAGAAAAGGTATAATAGAGGAAATTGTGATTTTCCCGTATGTTGGTGCACTACATGCGGGTACCTTATTGAAAGAAAGGTGTTTGATTATGGGTGAGACGATTGCTGCGATTGCAACCGGGATGGGAGATTCCGGCATAGGCATTATACGAATCAGTGGAGATACAGCGTTACAGATTGTAGATCAGATATTTCAACCGGTGAATAAAAAGAAAACAATTTTAAATATGGATAGCTATACCGCTGCTTATGGAAAGATCATCTACGAAGATGAAATCTATGATGAAGCAGTTGCACTCGTCATGCGTGCCCCAAAGACATACACAACCGAAGATGTTGTGGAACTTGATTGTCATGGTGGTATCACCGTATTAAAACGTGTGTTAGATCTCGTGATCCGGCTTGGTGCAAGACCAGCTGAACCGGGTGAATTTACGAAGCGTGCATTCTTAGGTGGACGGATTGATATGTCACAGGCAGAATCTGTCATGGATCTCATTCATGCAAAAAATAATATGGCAGCAAAATCATCCCTGCTTCAGCTTCGTGGTGAATTAAAGACTGTGATTACAGACTTGCGTGATACTTTACTTTATAACATCGCATATATTGAATCCGCCTTAGATGACCCTGAAAATTATTCATTAGATAACTTTCCACAGCAATTACACACCACTGTGGATAACATGTTGATAACTGTGAATCATTTACTGTCAACCAGTGAGAATGGACGTATTATCAAAGAGGGAATCCGTACAGTTATTGTTGGACGTCCAAATGCAGGTAAATCCTCTGTTTTGAACATGCTGTTAGGCGAGGAACGTGCGATTGTTACAGAGGTTGCCGGTACAACGAGAGATACGCTGGAGGAACTGGTCAATATCGATGGAATTACGCTAAATATCGTGGATACAGCGGGTATTCATGATACAGAAGATATCGTAGAAAAAATCGGTGTAACCAAGGCTATGACAACGATTTCTGACGCGGATCTGATTCTTTATATCGTGGATGGAACATGCGCTCTAAATGATGATGATTACCGTATTATGGACGCTTTACAGGGCAAAAAAGTCATCACTTTGATCAATAAAAACGATCAGAATCTGGTTGTGGATAAGTTGGGGATAACTTCAAAATTAGAGACTAAAATACTGGAAATATCAGCGAAAGAGGGCACTGGCAAAGAACAGCTTCACGACCTGTTGAAGTCCATGTTCTTCAATCAGGAGCTCACCTATAACGACGAACTTTACATTACCAACCTGCGCCACAAATCATTACTCTATGACACAAGAGAGAGCCTGAACAAAGTCTTAGAAAGTATCGACATGGGAATGGGAGAGGACTTCTTCACGATTGATCTGATGTCCGCCTACACATCGCTTGGCAAAATCATTGGAGAAGAACTTGAAGACGATCTCGTCAACAAAATATTCGCCGAATTCTGTATGGGTAAATAAAGGTCACTTATCTCGCAGAAGAAAATTATAATATAAAAAATAAATTCATAAGGAAAATAATAAAAATTCAATTATATTCTTAATATAAATTAATAATTGCAAAACACAATCAATACTTGAATTCATATATTTCAATATGAATTCATTCTAATATACAATATGTTTGAATCCTAGAAGTTCTTAATGTTCTGTAATTAGACTAGCCATGTTTGAACACGATGTTCAAACAAGCCGCCACTGAGCCATGGATGGCGAGCAGAGGGCGCATATGAACGAAGTTCATATTTAGGATGCGCCCGACAACCTGCCGACGAGCAAAGCGAGGGGGCAATACCCGTGCGGCGGTGGCGTATTATATCAATATATAAATCAGAACATTTAGAACTTCTTAGATTCAATACATTGTATATAGAATGAACCATATTGAAATATATGTTCAATTACTACTGTGTTTTGCAGTTATTTCAACACACTAAAAAAGGATACTCGTAAAAGAGTATCCTTTTCTTTTAACTTTAATTAAGCATTTTTCTTCAAGTAGATAACAACCTTACGATAAGGCTCTTCACCCTCACTTCTGGTAGCTACATATTTATCATTCTGAAGAGCAGAATGGATAATTCTTCTCTCATAAGGATTCATAGGCTCTAAAGTAAAAGGTCTTCTTGTTCTCTTAACCTTGAATGAAATATTCTTTGCAAGATTCTCGAGCGTATCCTTTCTTCTTGCACGATAATTTTCTGTATCGAGCTTGACACGGATATAAGATTCACTCTTCTTATTTACAAACAGACTGATCAGATACTGCAGAGAATCCAATGTCTGTCCACGCTTACCAATCAGAATACCCATATCCGGACCTTCCACGTCAATATCCATCGTTGCTTCTGCTTCATCGTAATCGATTGTAACCTTTGCTTCGATATCCATAGCCTTGAATAAGTTATCAAGGTATTCCTGAATATCATCTAAAAAGCTTTCCTTTTTCTTTGCCTTAATGACTGCCTGCTTTGCACCGATTCCAAGGAATCCTGAGGAACCCTTCTCGATTACCTCATAATCAAGCTCTGTGCTTGCACAACCGAACTCTGTAGATGCGAGTGTAATTGCCTCATCAACAGTCTTGGCCTTAAACTCTCTATATTCCATCTTAACTCCTAAATATTACTTATCCTTGTCATTGTTATAATTCTGCATGATATTTGCTTTGGAAGCAAGCGATCCTGCACGATATTTTGTTCCGGCATCATTGCCAGACTTCATTGTGTTAGAAGAATAACTCTTTAAACTTGCATTCTTTACGCCGTTTTCAACCTTTCTTTCATCTGAAGAGGAAGAAGATGCCTGTCCATAAGCAGCCTCCTGCATTTTCTCCATAAAGGATTTCTTGTTTTTCTTCTTCTTTTTTGCATTCTTCTTTGCAGCCTTTGCCATACTCTTTTCCAAAATCTTGTCCATATCACAATGCTTAAAGTAAGCATTTGTACAAACAGTTGTAAGGAAAGAGATAAAGGAACCCATTGCCCAGTAAAGACCTACACCACAAGGTACATTCACACAGACGAAGAAAGAGAAGATTGGCATGACATACATCATGGTCTTCATTGTTCCCATTGTAGCCTGCTGTGCCGGATCATCCGAACCCTGCATTGGTGTAACCTTCATACTCAAAAACTGGAAGATAAGTGACAATATCGGGATGATAATTGCAGTTGTCAATGCAAAATGTGGAACGGCTGTCAGATCCAAACCGAAGAAGTTATAAATCTGCTTGATATTATCCACATTGCCGTTGGCTGTCATTGCATCTACGACTGCACCTGAATTGCCAAGCTTCTGAGCAAATGTATCCCACAATGTTCTTGGGAAGTTTGCAAGCACATCAATGATTGTATTTGTATTTTCATAATTGATGGACTTCATCGCATTTGTAAGCTGCTGTCCACCATCTGCTGTTACCGCTTCCAAAGCCTTCTGCGCAGCAGAATCACCCTGGATTGCTGTTGCAATTGGCTTGTACATATCATATACCTTTGGTACATATGCAGGTATATTCTGAATTACACGGTACAAAGCAAGGAAAATCGGAAGCTGGATCAACGATGTCAGACATCCACTTGTCATACTGACACCATATTTACTCTGAATCTCTTTCGTGATTCGCTGTACTTCCATCATTGACTGCTGATCTGTCTTACCTCTGTACTTCTTAGTTGCCTTGTTGATTTCCGGCTGAATCATTGACATAATCTTGCTTGAACGATTCTGCTTATACATCAACGGGAATATGATCAAACGTACGATCAGCGTAAAAAGAATAATCGCAATACCGATTGATTCTACGCCGATTGCATTCAACCCGCGATAGAGCAAACTAAGAATAGCTCCTAAAAGCCTCGAAATTGGCTTAATAATAAAGCCACCTGACTGTGTTAAAAACATACTGTCCTCCAATTAGTCGTGTAAGACCCTGTCTTACATATTAAGGAACTGGATCATATCCACCTTTTGAAAATGGATTGCATCGAAGGATTCTCCATACTGTCAGGGCTGTTCCTTTGAAAAAACCATATTTCTGATATGCTTCAATCGCATAATTGGAACAGGTTGGATAATATTTGCAGTGACCATAACGTTTCCAGGGTGAAATGTATTTCTGATACAGACGTATCATCTTAATACATGCCTTTTTCATTCCATCACCTCCGGAACAGTATCCTGCATCAAAATCTCATGTTTTTTCGCCAGATGCAAAAAAGCAGAATCTATCTCATGAAAAGATTTACCTTTTGCATTCATTCTCGCGACAACCACAAGATCATATCCCGGTTTTATCCGATATTGATTCAAACGATACGTTTCCCTGATCAGTCTGGTCAAACGATGCCTGACCACACTATTACCAACTTTCTTACTAACAGAGATTCCAATTCTACTGTAATCCAAGTTGTTGGCCCTCAGATACATCACTAAATACTTATTGGCAAACGATTCTTTTTGGTTATACACCTTGCCGAACTCTCTGTTATTTTTAAGTGTAACTATATGTCTCATACAATTCTCCACTTAATGAAAAAGGTCACAGTACCTGTGACCTACGCTGATAACTGCTTTCTGCCCTTAGCACGTCTTGCGGCCAATACCTTTCTTCCGTTCGCTGTGCTCATTCTCTTTCTGAAGCCGTGAACTTTAGAACGCTGTCTCTTCTTTGGCTGAAATGTCATTTTCATAATGAAAGTCCTCCTTTTCTATATAGTTATGCCCGAAAACTGCATACTCGCCTATTATATTGAAAAAATAAGCTTCCGTCAATAGAAGTTATCCACAAATATATAGGGATATACCCACCTAATTTACATAATGTTATCCACAAATTGTTATTAACTTGTGGAAAACTTGTATATTTCATGTTCATTTATCCTCAAAATGCCTATTTTACGTCATTTTGGATATACACAATTTTCCAAGTAAACCTAATTTTACTTTACATAACATCTTATATCACTCATTATTATTTTTCTTCCTATAATTATGTAGTAAAAATCTCCGAAATCCACGCCCAAAACTTGCTAAAATTCTGAATTTATTGTAAAATAGAATCCAAGTGTGCGGATAAAGGAAGCACGGTATTTAGGAGTTATGATATGAAAGAATTAATCGAATCAAAATGGGAAGAGATCCTGTCTCTTCTGGAAACTGAATATGACATTTCCAGTATCATGATCAATACATGGATTCGTTCCCTCAAAATATATGAGGTTAAAAACAATACGGTTTATTTTTATGTAGATGAAAAGCTCGGTGAGAATGCGCTCAAGTTTTTAAAGCGCAAAGAGTTTGACATTTTTTTACTTTCCTCTATTCGCGAGACATTAAATGACAGTACGATTGATATTGTGATTGACGAAAAGAAAAATCTGATTGAAAGCGACGAAGAAGCCAGAAAAGAGTCTGTACAAAAATCCGACTCTTACAAGGAAGCAGTCAGCCGCAGCAATCTGAATCCAAAATATACATTTGATACGTTCATTGTCGGAGAAGGAAACCGACACGCTCACGCGACATGTCTGGCAGTTGCCGATCTTCCAGGACAGGATAATTTCAATCCATTGTTCTTATATGGAAACTCCGGACTTGGAAAGACGCATCTCATGCAGTCCATCGCACATTACATCCTGCAGAAGGATGATAAGACGAAAGTTTTGTATGTACCATCTGAGACATTTACACATGAGATTATCGACGCGATCAAGAATCATACAACAAATGAATTCCGTGAAAAATACAGAAATGTGGACGTCCTGTTGATTGATGACATTCAATTTATCATCAAAAAGGAGAGTACACAGACGGAATTTTTCAATACGTTTAATGAACTTTATAATAATAAGAAACAGATTATTCTTTCTTCCGACCAGCCTCCAAAGGAGCTGCAGTCTTTGAATGAAAGAATCCGTTCCCGTTTTGAATGTGGTATCCCGATTGATATTCACGAGCCTGACTATGAAACACGTATGGCAATCCTCAAGACGAAAGCGGAGATGGATCATTTAAATGATATTCCGGAAGAAGTGTTCCAGTATATCGCTGAGAATGTAACCAACAACATCCGGGAGCTCGAAGGTGCTCTTCATAAGATAGGCATTTTCTCCAAGCTTATGAAAGAAGAAGTTACACTAGAGACAGCCAAGGAATCTCTAAAGGATCTGATCAACAAAGAGAAGAATGAAACAATTACCGGTGAGACAATTCTCAAGACAGTATCCGAGCATATGAATATCTCTCCAGATGATATCCGCTCCAAGAAGCGTAGTCAGGATATCGCGACAGCCAGACAGGTCGTTATGTACTTATGTCGAAAGCTTACCGTCATGTCTCTGCAATCTGCGGGCAATATCGTCGGCGGTCGTGACCATACGACAGTCATCAACGGCATTAACCGTGTTGAGGCGAAACGGAAAGAAGATCCGGCATTCAACAATACGATTGAGACGATCATCAAAAAGCTGGATACAAACGCATAGATTTACACATAAATTTGTGATTTGATTGAATATAACCTGTTGACACTTTTTTGAACCATTCTTATGTTAACTTTAATGTGTGAAGTTATCCAGATGCTTCCACAGAGAGTGAAATGCATTTCAACATGGTTATAAAGGTGGATTTAACCAGCAGCCATCAATGTTTTTGAGGGTTATATACATATCCACAGCTACTACTATTACTACTACTAATTTATATTCTATATTTATGACTCAGGCACAGCCTCGAAAGGAGTTTCAACTAACATGAAGATAAAATGTTCAAAAGTAAACCTGTTAAATTCTCTTAACATCGTTTCAAAAGCAGTTTCTACAAAAACAACATTACCAATCTTGGAATGTATCTTAATTGATGTATATGCAGACAGCATTAAGCTGACAGCAAATGACCTTGAGATTGGTATTGAAACAATCTTAGATGGTGAAGTAATCGAGATGGGACGCATTGCGATTGAAGCAAAGCTGTTCAATGATATCGTTCGTAAGCTTCCAAACAGTGAAATCTTTATCGAAACAACACCGGATTATAATACAATCATCCGTTGTGAAAAATCAAAGTTTGTCATTCCATCCAAATCTGGTGAGGACTTTACAGAACTTCCTCAGATTGAGAAGGAAAAGAGTATTGAACTTTCCCAGTTTTCTTTGAAGGAGATTATCCGACAGACAATATTCTCTATCTCAGATAATGAGAATAACAAGCTGATGACTGGTGAGTTGTTTGAGGTAAAGGATGGTGTGCTTCAGGTCGTATCTCTGGATGGACATCGTATTTCACTTCGTAATCTGGCATTGAAGGGAAATGCTTCGAATGTAAGCGTTGTTGTACCGGGAAAGACACTCAATGATCTGTCAAAGATCATCACAGGTGGTGTCGATGATATGGTAACGGTTTACTTTACAGACAGACATATTTTATTTGAGTTTGAGAATACAATAGTAGTATCCCGTCTGCTTGAGGGAGAATATTTCAAGATCGTACAGATGCTTTCTATGGATCATAAGATCAAGGTTCGCGTAAATAACAGAGAGTTGTTTGATTGTATCGATCGTGCTTCTATCCTTATGCGTGAGTCAGATAAGAAGCCAATCGTTGTCAGTATCAAAAATGATAACCGTATGTATCTCAAAGTCGATACGATGATGGGTTCCATGAATGAAGAAATAGAAATCACAAAGGATGGAGAGGAAATCATCATTGGATTTAATCCAAGATTCCTAACAGATGTGTTGAAGGTTATTGACGATGAAGACATCTTTATCTACATGCGTGATGCAAAATCACCATGTATCATCCGGGATGATGCAGGAACTTATATCTATGTTGTATTACCAGTCAATATCAATGCGGGGGCTTATTAATCATGGGTGAGATGCATATTTTAAAGCTTCGCGAGGGCGAGGAATATATCAAATTAGGACAGGCACTTAAAGCGACTGGTCTTGCAGATTCTGGAATTGATGCAAAGGAAATCATTCAGCAGGGACTGGTTTTAGTCAATGGTGAGATTGATGAACGTCGTGGAAGAAAGCTCTATGATGGTGATGAAGTCGTGTTTGATGATAATAAGATTAGTATTCAGAAATAATTTCTGTGCAAATGAGGTGTAGGCATGTATATTGAAAATCTGGCACTGCAAAATTACAGAAATTATGCGCGTGCCGAGATTACATTTTCCGATGGTATCAACATTTTATATGGGGATAACGCACAGGGAAAGACCAACATATTGGAAGCTATCTACCTGATTGGAACGACAAAGAGTCACAGAGGAAGCAAGGATCGGGAAATCATACGGTTTGATGCAGATGAAAGTCATATCCGCGCAGAAATAAAAAAAGATGGTATGCATCGACGGATTGATATGCATCTGAAAAAGAGCAAATCAAAAGGAATTGCGATTGATATGGTACCAATCCGCAGAAGTTCTGAGTTGCTTGGCACGATGAATATGGTTTTCTTTTCCCCGGAGGATCTTTCTATCATCAAAAACAGTCCGGCAGAGCGAAGAAATTTCATGGATATGGAATTATGCCAGTTGGATAAGATTTATGTGAGTCTGCTGGCAAATTATAAAAAAGTGTTAGATCAGAGAAATAATCTGTTAAGGCAGATTAGCTTTGATAAAAGTAAAATGGATATGCTGCCAGTCTGGGATGACCAACTGGTAAAATATGGTATAGAAATCATTAAAAAAAGGAATCATTTTATTGATTTGATAAATGAGATAATTCCTGATATACATAGCAATTTAACGTCGGGAAAAGAACATTTGTGTCTGGTATATGAGAAAAATGCAGAAGAGGAAAGCTTTGCATCGATGCTTGTAGAAAAACAGGAGATGGACTTACGTTATCAGACAACACAGACCGGTCCTCACCGCGATGATATCGCGTTTTTGATTGACGGTATGGATGTGAGAAAGTTCGGTTCGCAGGGACAGCAGCGTACAGTGGCGCTGTCATTGAAGCTTGCAGAAATCGAGCTGGTAAAGAGACTGATACAGGATAATCCCATATTACTGTTAGACGATGTAATGTCTGAGCTGGATCGAAGCCGGCAAGATGCGTTATTAGAGTCTATTCGAGGAATCCAAACGATTCTTACATGTACAGGATATGATGATTTTATAAAGGAACGGCTGACAATCGATAAAGTCTATAAGGTTGTTGCCGGAACGATACAGGAGGAGTTAGATGGGTAATCAAAATGAAAGCAATTATGATGCGAATCAAATCCAGATTTTGGAAGGTTTGCAGGCGGTTCGTAAAAGACCAGGTATGTATATCGGTAGTACCTCGACAAGAGGACTTCATCATCTTGTATACGAAATCGTAGACAATGCAGTCGATGAGGCATTGGCAGGATTCTGTACAGAAATCGATGTATCAATCAATGAAGATGGTTCTGTCACCGTTATCGATAATGGACGTGGTATCCCGACAGGTATCCACAAGAAGGCTGGAATTCCTGCAGTTGAGGTTGTATTTACAATCCTGCATGCCGGCGGTAAGTTCGGCGGTGGCGGATACAAGGTATCCGGTGGTCTGCATGGTGTAGGTGCATCGGTTGTAAATGCGCTTTCGAACTGGCTGGAAGTTGAGATTTCCAGAGATGGAAAGGTCTATAAGCAGCGTTATGAACGTGGAAATGTCGTGTATAAGTTAAAAGAGATTGGCAAGACCGATAAGACCGGAACGAAGGTTACATTTATGCCGGATGATACGATCTTTGATGATACAATCTTTGATTATAAGGTGCTTCGTACAAGACTTCGTGAGATGGCTTTCCTGACAAAGGGATTGAAGATTAATCTTGAAGATAAGCGTGAGGGCAAGGAACAGAGAGAATCCTTCCACTATGAGGGTGGTATCAAGGAGTTCATCGCTTATTTGAACAAGACAAAGACTGCGCTTTACGACAAAATTATCTATATCGAAGGTAACAAAGATGATATTTATGTCGAAGTGGCAATGCAGCACAACGATTCTTACAACGAGCTTACTTTGAGCTTTGTAAATAATATCAACACACCGGAAGGTGGTATGCATCTGACAGGATTTAAGAGTGCTATCACGAAAGTCTTCAATGATTATGCAAGAAGCAATAAGATTCTGCGTGACAAAGAAGAAAACCTGTCCGGTGATGACTTACGAGAAGGTCTGACCGCTATCGTAAGTATCAAGATTCCGGAGCCACAGTTTGAAGGACAGACAAAGCAGAAGCTTGGTAATGCAGAAGCGAGAACTGCAGTCGAAGGACTTGTGACAGAGAAACTTACGTATTTCTTAGAGCAGAATCCTCAGGTGGCAAAGGCTATCGTAGGAAAAGCAGTTGTCGCACAGCGTGCCCGCATGGCAGCCAGAAAAGCAAGAGATGTTGCCCGTAAGAGTACACTTGAGACGAACATGGCGCTTCCCGGTAAACTTGCCGATTGTTCAGATCCAAATCCAAAGAACTGTGAAATCTATATCGTAGAGGGAGATTCCGCCGGCGGTTCTGCAAAGACTGCCAGATCCCGTGCAACACAGGCAATCCTTCCGCTGCGTGGTAAGATTCTGAATGTAGAGAAAGCAAGAATCGACCGGATTCTGGAAAATGCAGAGATTAAAGCCATGATTACTGCATTTGGTACCGGTATTCGTGAAAATTTCAATATTGAAAAGCTTCGTTATGACAAGATCATTATCATGACCGATGCCGATGTCGATGGTGCACATATTGCAACCTTGATGTTAACCTTCTTCTTCCGGTTCATGCCGGATCTGATCAAGGAAGGACATGTATATCTGGCACAGCCACCGCTGTACAAGCTGGAGAAAAACAAGAAGACATGGTATGCATACAGTGACGAAGAGCTGGCAGATATCTTAAATGAAGTTGGTCGTGACCAGAATAACAAGATCCAGCGATACAAAGGACTTGGTGAGATGGATGCCGAACAGTTGTGGGATACGACGATGGATCCGGAAAAGCGGATTTTATTGCGTGTAGCAATTGATGAGAATAGTGAGTCTGAGCTTGACTTAACCTTCGATACATTGATGGGTGAGAGAGTAGAGCCAAGACGTGAATTTATTGAGGCAAATGCAAAATTCGTTAAGAATCTTGACATTTAAGTAGGAGGAGAACAATGGACGATAGTACAATTTTTGATAAAATCCATGAAGTGGATTTGAAGAAAACCATGGAAGAATCGTATATCGATTATGCCATGAGCGTTATCGCTGCAAGAGCTCTTCCGGATGTGCGGGATGGTTTAAAGCCTGTACAGCGAAGAATTTTGCATTCCATGGTAGAACTGAACAACGGTCCGGATAAGCCACATCGTAAATGTGCCCGTATCGTCGGTGATACAATGGGTAAATACCATCCACATGGTGACAGTTCTATCTATGAAGCACTTGTAAAACTGGCACAGGAATGGAATACAAGATATCCACTGGTTGATGGACACGGAAACTTCGGTTCCGTCGATGGGGATGGCGCGGCTGCGATGCGATATACAGAGGCACGTCTCTCCAAGATTTCCATGGAGATGGTTGCGGATATCAACAAAGATACGGTTGATTTTGTACCAAACTTTGATGAGACAGAGAAAGAACCGGTCGTACTTCCAAGCCGTTATCCAAACCTGCTCGTAAACGGTACAACCGGTATTGCAGTAGGTATGGCGACAAATATTCCACCACACAATCTGCGTGAAGTCATAAATGCAGTTGTCAAAATCATTGACAACCGCGTGAATGAAGACCGGGAGACAAGCATCGAGGAAGTGATGGAAATCATCAAGGGACCGGATTTCCCAACGGGTGCTTCTATCCTTGGTACAGCCGGTATCAATGAAGCATATAGAACCGGTCGTGGCAAGATTAAAGTACGTGCGGTATCCGAGATCGAGCCGATGGCAAACGGAAAGCAGAGAATCGTTGTGACTGAGCTTCCATATATGGTAAATAAAGCAAAGCTGATTCAGAAGATTGCAGAGCTTGTCAAGGAGAAGAAGATTGAGGGTATCACAGCCCTCCGTGATGAGAGTTCCCGTGAGGGTATGCGTATCGTTATTGAGCTTCGAAAAGACTGCAATGCGAATATCGTGCTGAACCAGTTATACAAGCACACACAGATGCAGGATACATTTGGTGTGATTATGCTGGCGTTGGTTGATGGACAGCCTATGGTATTAAATCTCCTTCAAATGCTTGGATATTATATCAAGCATCAGGAAGAGGTTGTAACTAGAAGAACGAAGTTCGACTTGAATAAAGCGGAAGATCGTGCTCATATATTAGAGGGATTATTGATAGCCCTCGATAATATTGATGAGGTTATTCAAATCATCCGTAGTTCCAAATCCGTTGCCGATGCAAAGCTTGCATTGATCGAGCGTTTCGGTTTGTCCGATGCACAGGCACAGGCTATCGTAGATATGCGTCTGCGTGCTCTGACCGGTTTGGAAAGAGAGAAGCTTGAGAAAGAATACAGAGAATTGATGGAACTCATCAAAGAGTTGAAGGCAATTCTCGCAGATGAGAAGCTGCTCCTTGGTGTAATCAAGGAGGAAATACTGATCATCGCAACAAAATATGGCGATGACAGAAGAACTTCTATCGGCATTGATATGGATGATGATATCACAGTTGAAGATCTGATTCCGAAGGAAAATGTTGTAATCGCTATGACAAAGCTTGGCTATGTAAAGCGTATGACAATCAATAACTTCAAGAGTCAGAACCGTGGTGGTAAGGGCATCAAGGGCATGCAGACAATCGAGGATGATTTCATCGAGAATCTGTTCATGACAACGACGCATCATTACATCATGTTCTTCACGAATCAGGGACGTGTATATCGTCTGAAGACGTATGAGATTCCGGAATCCGGACGTACTGCAAGAGGAACGGCAATCGTAAACCTCTTACAGCTCCAGCCGGATGAAGTGATCACAGCAGTCATTCCAATTCGTGAGTACCATGAGGGAAGATACCTGATCATGGCTACAAAGAATGGTATGATCAAGAAGACAAAGATTACCGAGTATGCAAATGTTCGTAAGTCCGGACTTGCAGCAATCACCCTGAAAGAGGGCGATGAGCTGATCGAAGTAAAGGCAACGAACAATACGAAGGATATCATCCTGATTACAAAGCAGGGTATGTGTATCCGCTTCAATGAGAAGGAGGTTCGTTCAACCGGACGTACATCGATGGGTGTCATCGGTATGAGTGTTGCCGGTGATGATGAGGTTATCGGCATGCAGCTTGATACACAGGGCGAAGCACTTCTGATCGTATCCGAGAATGGTCTTGGTAAGCGTACTCTTGTCGAAGAATTTACACCACAGCACCGTGGCGGTAAGGGTGTGAAGTGTTACAAGATCACAGACAAGTCCGGAACCGTTGTAGGATTTAAGGCGGTCAATGATGATAACGAGATCATGCTGATTACCAACCAGGGTATTGTAATCCGTCTCCTGTGTAAGGATATCTCTATATTAGGCAGAATTACAACCGGTGTGAAGCTCATCAACATGGATCTGGAAAGCGATATTACCGTTGCAAGTATTGCAAAGGTTCGTCAGAAATCTGCAGATGAATCTGAGTCTTTAGAGATGATGGAACGCGAGATGAACGAGGCAGACAATGAAGAAGGTAATGTAGAAGAGCCGGAGAGTCCGGAAGATAAGTAAATCGTGAAAAGAGGGAAAAGCGATGAACGATAGTATTAAAGAGGGCTTGGAAGGTCTTTCCAAGATGGATGGCGTATCCAATTTCTTATATGCACTTATGTATTGGGTAGGTGTCATATTTGTATTGTTATTTGTGACATACATTTTTGTTTCGATTTATGTGCGTGCACAGAATAAGAAACGTGGAATTGATACGAAAGATAAAGACGACTATTTGGATGATTAAGAAAAGGGCTGCTATATGAGAAATCATGTAGCAGCCTTAGTATGTTAAAAAGGAGTAAACCATGCGAACATTACACACAGACAAAATCATTGAAGCAGTGAAAGAAATGTGTATCTCGGCCAATCTGTATCTGGCAGATGATATGGATGGAAAGATACGTCAGGCGGCAAAAGAGGAAGACAGCACACTCGGCAAGCAGATCTTGAATCAGTTGATCGAGAATATGGAGATTGCAGGAGAAGATAAAACACCAATCTGTCAGGATACAGGAATGGCAGTGTTCTTCGTGAATGTTGGACAGAATCTGCACATTGAAGGAATGAATCTCACAGATGCCATCAACGAAGGTGTGAGAAGAGGATATACGGAAGGATATCTGCGAAAATCTGTCGTGAAAGATCCGTTGCAGCGTGAGAATACAGGAGATAATACACCGGCAATCATTCACTACGATATCGTGCCGGGTGATAAGCTGGAAATCACGATTGCACCGAAGGGCTTTGGAAGTGAGAATATGAGCAAGGTGTATATGCTGAAGCCGGCAGATGGAGAAGAAGGAATCCGTCAGTCCGTACTTGCAGCAGTCAAGGATGCCGGACCAAATGCCTGTCCGCCGATGGTAGTCGGTGTCGGACTTGGCGGTGATTTTGAGCTTGCGGCAAAGCTTGCGAAGAAAGCACTCACAAGACCAGCAGGATCACATTCGGAGAAGGCACATATTGCGAAGCTCGAAGACGAGATATTGGAGCTTGTGAATAAGACGGGAATCGGACCGGGTGGACTTGGAGGAAAGACAACGGCGCTCGCCGTCAATATTGAAACCTACGCAACGCATATCGCAGGTATGCCGCTTGCAGTCAATATGTGCTGTCATGTCAATCGTCACAAGACAGTTGTGTTGTAGAAATATAAATAATATGGAAGAAATGATAGAGTAAGATGTACAGGAGATTGGATGGATGCATGTGTAGGTTATAAACGAGAATCATGCGTGCCCGAAAGAAAGGAGATATGTACTTGGGAAAGGTTTCAAATTATATCAACCAGAATATGGCGAAATTCAAGCAGATATACATACGTTATGTTGCGAGTATTTTCTGTGTGTTTATCATAGCGGTTGTGAGTATCATAGCAAATCAGAAAAAAGGGTTTGACATAGAATCTATCGTGACTGTGTGTTCTATCTGGCTTGCCGGAAATTTTCTGGTTGAGAGTCTGTGGAAGAAAACAGCAGAAGAAGCACAGAAAAACAAACAGAAATGGCTGATCGGATATGGCGTAACGTTTGTGATTGCAATCGTATTTGAGAATTTGTCAGAGATTCTTAAAGCACAGAAAGCGGATATACCGAATCTGATATTTGAAAGTATCTTGTATTTTTACATTGCATGCACGGTGCTTCTTGCAATCTATGTATTGCTCCGGCAGCAGAAACTGGATCTGCCACATTGTATCGGACGGATTATATTCGCATTGCTCCGGGCAGTTGGTGTCTATCTGGTGTTAAATATTGCGGTTATCCTGATTCTTGAAATTATTGATGCATTGCTTGTGGATATAGATACGTTCAGAGTGGAGTTGAATATCCAGTTAATGCTGAGTGCACTTGCGTATTTTCCAACCTGCCTGCTTGCTGTCTCGGACACAAGCGAAGATAACGCGGCATTTACGAAGAAATTTGTATCGTATGTGCTACTTCCATGCGTGTGGATTGCGATGTTCGTAATCTATCTCTATGTGGTAAAAATCTTCGTGACGCAGGAGGTTCCGAGCAACGAAATCTTCAGTATCTGTGCAAGTCTTTTTGCAATTGGTATGCCAATCTGGATGATGGCATCCGGGTTCGTGGAGGAGAAGTCTTCACGTTATAAGAAACTGATCCATATTACGAAATATATCTATGCACCGTTTATCCTGCTTGAAATCTATTCTATGTCAGTGCGTGTCAAAGCATATGGACTGACGGAACAGCGATATGCGGCGTGGATGTTTATCTTGCTACAGGTCATCTATATTCTGTGGGAGAAAATCTATGCAAGGTATGCAAGACTTGCAGGCAGGAAAAAAACATATAATAATCAGGCAGATACCGGTGATACAGGAACAGAACATGCAAATGAAATAAATCAGACGAAAACACAAATAAACTGGCACTATGAAAATCTGATTCTAGTCTTAGTTGGATTTTTATTTGTCGGACTTCTGCTTCCATTTGGAAATGCGCAATATCTGTCGTATCAGTCACAGAAAAGCCGGTTAGTTAAGAATCGGACATTGGATAAGAAAGTGGCTGCGGAAGCATATGATTATTTGCGTGGAAATGCGTATGGCAGACGATACATAAAGACCAATCTCACGGAAGCGGAGCAGGATGAATTACATAACATGCTGTATGACCGGGACAGTGAAGATCAATGGAAATCCGTGTATTTCAATGCATATCCGATTGAAGAGGGTGGATTGACCATCCGTGGTTATGAAAAAATCTATGGGGTAGATGAACATTGGCGGGATGAATGTTCTGTTCAAGAATATGAGAGCAAAACAATCACAGCCGGAGATAATGTATATGAGGGTGTAGATCTTACTTCCTGCATTTCGTATTATAAGGACTTGGAAGATAAAAATGAAAATCAGGTTGTAGATGAAAAAGATAAAGTCTACGAAATTCAAATCAGCGTTACAGAAAAACTGATTGTAACGTATATCAGTTTTGAAATTGATGATGAGCAGACTATGATAAAAAGAATGTTTATAAAGGGATATATGCTGACGAAGTAAATACAATAAAAAAATAGTGGAGGATTAGAGAATGGAACGACATATTGCAGTACCATTTAGCGAAGAGGAATTAAAGGAGCTTCATGCAGGAGATTATATCTATCTGACCGGCACAATCTACAGTGCCAGAGATGCTGCACATAAGCGGATGTATGATGCCATCTGCGTGGAGCAGGAGAAACATCCGGAAGCAGATTATACCGGTGCAAAGCTGTATGAGGATAAGATTCTGCCATTGGATATCACAGGAAATACAATCTATTATCTCGGACCAACACCGGCAAAGCCGGGACAGGTAATCGGTTCCGCAGGACCTACCACGAGCAGCCGTATGGATAAATATACACCGCTTCTGTTGTCGAAGGGATTGAAGGGCATGATCGGAAAAGGTAAGCGCAGCCAGGCAGTGATTGAAGCAATCGTGAAGGAAAAAGCTGTGTATATGGCAGCCGTTGGCGGAGCGGGTGCACTTTTATCAAAGTGCATCAAGGAGTCAGAAGTGATTGCTTATGATGATCTTGGAACCGAAGCAATCCGTAAGATGCGCGTCGAGAATCTTCCTGTTATCGTTGTAATCGACAGCGAGGGACACAATCTGTATGAGACAGCAGTTGCAGACTATCTGAAGGAGCATAATTAATATGGCAAAAAACAAGGTTAAAGTCGAATATGATGTAGATATGGAAAAGGAGCGCAGGAAGAAACAGCAGAAAAGTGAAAAAATAGGGTTTGCTATCCGCAAATCAAACATTCTTCTGTATGGGTTGCTGCTCGTTGTGGAAGTGTTGTTTTATTATTTCCTGACACCGGCAATCAATGTACATACCTCTGGATTCTGGACATGGGTGATACTTACGCTTGCGGCAATCGGATTCTGCTCCTTTGATTTCAAAGGTACACGCATTACTAAAAAAGGCAATATCAAAGAAGCTGTTGGTTCGACGAAGGTGGTAATGGTTTCATTTACTGCAATTCTTTTGTTAATTATAGGGCTGATTATAGGCGGACTGGCATCCTCTCAACTGTTCCGTGCATCAAAATATGCAGGAATCATTAAGGTTGAGGATGGTGATTTTGCAACGGATGTACCGGAAAGTGAGAATATCAACAACATTGCACTGATGGATACGGACAGTGCGAGAATCATCGGTGATCGTGCGATTGGTTCCTTGTCTGATGTTGTCAGCCAGTATCAGGTAAGCGAGACATACAGCACGATTGATTATAATGGTGTGCCGATGAAGGTGGCTCCGCTAGAATATGCGGGATTTATCAAATATCTGAATAATAAAGATGCCGGAATTCCGGGATACGTGCTCGTTGATCCAGTCAAAAATGAAGCAGATTATGTGAAGCTTGAAAAGCCGATTCAGTATTCTTCATCAGCATATTTTGGTAAGAATTTGCAGCGGCATGTGCAGCTTTCTTATCCGACATATGATTTCAATGGATATTATTTTGAACTTGATAACGAAGGAAATCCATATTATATCTGTCCGGTATTAAAGCCGAATGCAGGGTTATTTGGAGCGAAGGACGTGAAGGGAATCGTGCTCTGTGATCCATGCAGCGGTGATTGTGAATATATGGATCTGGGTGATATTCCAAACTGGGTAGATCGTGTGTATGATGGTGATCTCTTATGTGACCGGTATAACTGGTATGGTATGTTGTCAGGTGGATTCATTAACAGCAAGATTGGAAACAAAGGCTGCAAGGTGACGACCGATGATTATGGTTACAAGGTGATGGATGGCGATGTGTGGGTATACACAGGTGTGACATCCGTCAATGGTGACCAGTCGAACATCGGATTTGTGTTGATGAATTCAAGAACTGCAGAGAGTAAATATTTTGCAATCGCAGGTGCGGAAGAACATTCCGCGATGTCTTCTGCGGAGGGACAAGTACAAAACCTCGGGTACACGTCATCATTCCCATCTCTAATCAATATTGGAAATGTACCAACCTATATCATGGTACTCAAAGATAATGCAGGACTTGTGAAGATGTATGCACTTGTCAATGTGGAAAAATACAGCATCGTGGCAACCGGCGCGACACAGAAGGAAGCACTTGCAAGTTACCGGAAGCTGCTTGCCGAAAACGGCATAACGACAAGTGGAAACGATGTCAGTGAAGATACGTTGAGTAAGAAGATTACAGTCACACAGATCCGGTACATCACGGTAGAAAATGAGACATATGTGTATATCACAGCGAAAGATCGTTCTGTCTACAAACAGAATTTTGCCGAAAATGAAAGCCTGATCAAGATTGAGGAAGGTGATGTAATCGCAGTTCATTATATGGAAAGTGACGATGGCGTGAATGCGCTTCTTTCGTATGAATAATTTATTGGAATAAAATAATAAAAAATAGGATTATACTAAGGGTATATAATTA
>ENA-OYYK01000800-OYYK01000800.1-human-gut-metagenome-genome-assembly--contig:-NODE-800-length-20164-cov-6.072107_pt1 | contig 20164 bp, 19 predicted proteins | sample MGYA00243247_ERZ653443 | MGnify/ENA primary metagenome ERZ653443 (study PRJEB26926, sample SAMN06165010) | human gut metagenome | biome: ENVO:00009003; feature: ENVO:2100002; material: ENVO:00002003... | reverse complement strand
GAGATGTGTATAAGAGACAGAACATATCCTTGCCTGTCATACCTGAAAACCCTCCTTTTTTAAGTAAACCGCCAACTTTTCCCGCATCCGGGACAGCCGCATCAGCACGGCGCTCTGGCTGATCTCATAGCGCAGAGCAATTTCGCTGACGCTGTCGCCGAACCAGTACCGCCGGACAAAAATCATCCGGTTGTCCTCCGTCTGCTTCCATAAAAAGCTGCTCACCAATCGGCTGATTTCGGCGCTTCTCACGTCCGTTTCCTGCCAATGACCGGGAATGCACGCTTCCATCTCCTGCGTCAGCGCGACGACCTCGGCTTTGCGCTTTGCCGCGTTGTTCCAGTCCAGCCGGTCAAAGGCGAAGTGGCGGCAGATTTTTGCGAGATAGGCAAAAAAATGAACCGGTTTCGTGGGCGGAATGGTGTCCCACGCCTTGAAATAGGTGTCATTGACACACTCCTGCGCGTCCTCCCTGCTCCCTACGATATTCTCCGATAGCCTTGTGAGCTTCGCGCCATACCGGTCGTCCGTCTGCCGGATGGCGTCCTCGTTTCGGGTGAAGAACAGCTGTATGATTTGTTCATCGTTCATTCAACGCACCTCCTGTGTTTTGTCCTTCACCCTGATAGAAGGATTTCCAATTCAAAACCTAACACATTTCTTGAGAATTCTCAAGAAATTTTTGAATACGAAAAGGCGGCGTGGCCGAAGCCACGCCGTCCCGTATGCGGTGTATTTATTTTGCCAGCAGCTTTTCCAGCGCCGCAAGACGCAGGCTCAGGCACAGCACCTCCATGGCCTTTTCCAGCTTGGCCACCGGGGGCAGGCTGGGAGCAATGCGGAGGTTGGAGTCGTCCGGGTCGTTGCGATAGGGGTAGGTCGCACCGGCGTTGGTCAGCACCACACCGGCCTCCTTGCACAGCGTCCAGACCCGCTTCGCCGTGCCGGGCATGGCAAACAGGCTGACGAAATAGCCGCCCTTCGGGTCGTTCCAATGGGCAATGCCCAGAGGCTTGATCTCCCGGTTCAGCCATTTTGCGACGCACTCAAATTTCGGTGCCATGACGGATGCGTGGAGCTTCATGATCTCCAGCGTGTGCGCCTTGTCCTTAAGAAAACGTACATGGCGCAGCTGGTTGACCTTGTCGTAGGAGATCATCTGCACGCCGAAAATACCGGTGAAGTAGCAGATATTGGCCTCGCTGGCAGCCATGCAGGAAATGCCGCCGCCGGCAAAGGTGATCTTGGAGGTGGACGCAAATTCGTAGACCATATCCGGCCGTCCCGCCTCGTCGCACAGGGACAGGATGTCCGGGAACGGGACGTAGTCGCCTTCAAACTCATGGACGCCATAGGCGTTGTCCCAGATGATGGCAAAGTCCGGGGCAGCGGGCTTCAGGTGGGCAAAGCGGCGGATGGTCTCGTCGGAGTAAATAATTCCGTCGGGGTTGGAGTATTTGGGAACCGTCCATATGAGCTTGACCTGCGGGTCCTTCACCAGCTCCTCCACCACGTCCATATCCGGGCCTTCGGGAGTCATGGGGACGGGAATCAGCTCCGCGCCGAAGAACTCGCCGATCTGGAAATGCCGGTCATATCCGGGGGCGGGGCAGAGAAATTTCACCTTTTCCTCCCGGCACCATGGCTTGGGGCTGTGGAGCAGGCCGTGGGTGTAGGCACGGGACACCACGTCGAACATCATATTCAGGGAAGCCGCGCCGCCGACGAACACCTGATCCGCCTTGCAGCCCAGCACATCCGCCCAATAGGCACGGGCGCTGGGAATACCCGCCAGCTCGCCATAATTCCGGGCGTCCACGCCGTCGTCGTAGCAGTCCTCGGGGGTTTGCAGCACGGTCAGCAGGCCGCTGACCAGATCCAGCTGCTTCTTGGCGGGCTTACCGCGGGCCATATTCAGATTCAGCCCCTGCGCCTTGCAGGCTTCGTAGGACGCCAGCACACTGCCGTATTCACGTTCCAGTTCTTCCCGGGTCATGCAGGAATAGGGAGTCATATCGATCATCCTTTCGGCATTTTGACAAGTTTTACGTGTATATTATATGTCCGAAGCCCCAAAAATGCAACATCAGATTGGGCAAAAATTCATTTTTCGTCTCAAAAGTCAAGAAATCTATGAAATGCACAAAGTTTCCTGCACACGTCAATTTGTTTTACTGCATATTTTCGCACAAAAACGGCGTGACCGAACCCGGTCACGCCGTCTTCCGTTATTTCGCTGCTTTTTTCGGGGCTGCGGGCGTTTCGGGAAGGATCACCTTTTCCTTCAGCACGAAGCCGGTTCTCGCGGGGATGTACAGTTCAATGTAGTCCCTGCCGTCAAAACGCTTGGTAGCGTAGGTCTTTTTTGCCACGTTTCCAAAGCCGCCGTACTTTTCGTCGTCGGTAGACAGAACCACCGTGTACTCGCCCGGCTGGCGAACCGGGACAAGAACGTTATTCAGGGAATTACCGAAGTGGAAGTTGAACACGAACACCAGCCCGTGGCGGTAGTAGGCAAGGGTCTGCTCCGGCGCTTTCATCAGCAGCAGGTCTGCCATCCGCTGGTCGAAAATCCGGTTCTCCTTGGTCAAACGAACCATATCCTCGTCAAAGTCGCCCAGCCACTGGTATTTGAGCATTCCGTTGTCCTTCAGGCTCCACTGGCGGCGGCAGTAATGGAAGCTCCAGCCGTTGCCCTCCCGGGGGAAGTCGATCCATTCGGGATGGCCGAACTCGTTGCCCATAAAGTTGAGGTACGCTTCTCCGCCGCCGGACAGAGTGAACAGACGAATCATCTTGTGCAGGGCAATGGCGCGGTCGATCACAGGGTTGTGGCAGTCCTTGTTCATGTCCGTGTACATGTTCGCCCCGGCCAGACGGAAGATCATCGTCTGGTCGCCCACCAGCGCCTGATCGTGGGACTCCACATAGGCCACGGTCTTCTCTCCGGGACGGCGCAGGCACATGCTGCCCCACATCTTGTTAATGTCCCAGAATTCGTCCTGCCCCTTCACCGCCTTGATCCACATATCCGGCAATCCCATACCCAGCCGGTAGTCAAAGCCGATGCCGCCGTCCGCAATGGGCAGGCACATGCCGGGCATACCGGACATGTCCTCGGCGATGGTGATGGCCTTGGGGTTCACCTGACGGATCAGCTCATTGGCAAGCTGCAAATACGTCACCGCCTCGGTGTCGGTGTTGTAGGAGAAATACTTGCCGTCGGAGGTGAAGTCCGTACCGAGGGCATGGTCATGGTACAGCATGGAGGTCACGCCGTCAAAGCGGAAACCGTCAAAATGGTACTCCGTCATCCAGAATTTCAGATTGGACAGCAGGAAGTGGATAACGCCGGTCTTGCCGTAGTCAAAGCACTTTGTTCCCCACGCAGGATGGTCGCCCTTGGGGCCGTCGTGGAAGAACTGCCATGTGGTGCCGTCGAACATGTTGATGCCCTCGGCAGTATTCTTGACGGCGTGGGAATGCACCACGTCCAGCAGCACCCGGATGCCCATGGCGTGCGCCTTGTTCACCAGATATTTCAGGTCTTCCGGCTTTCCGAACCATGAGGAAGCGGCGAAGAAACTGCTCACCTGATAGCCGAAGGAGCCGTAATAGGGATGCTCCATAATGGCCATGAGCTGGAGGGTATTGTACCCCGCCTTGTGGATTCTCGGCAGGATGTTGTCGGCAAACTCCCGGTAGGAACCGACCTTGCCCTCCTCCTGCGCCATGCCAATGTGGGCCTCATAGATATACAGCTCGTCCTCGCCGGTAAAGCCCTTGTCCGTCCACGGGAATGCCTTACGGTCATCCACCACCTCGCACTCGAAGGTGATGTTCTGCTTGTTCTGCACCACCCGGCGGGCATACAGGGGGATGTGCTCCGTGCGGGTCAGGTTGGCGTCCACCACAGTCTTGACCTTGCAGCCGTCCCACAGGGCGTCGTCGCCGGGGAGATACAGCTCCCAGTTTCCGTTGCCCAGATTGGTCAGCGGGTGGGAGGTCTGGTTCCAGCCGTTGAATTCGCCCTCCAGATACAGCTGGTAGGCGCTGGGCGCCCACTCCCGGTAGTACCAGCCGCCATCCACGTGATGGAAGCCAAAGTACATGTGAGCGTTGGCAAAATCATTCAGGCTCTGTCCCTCGGACAGAATACGTTTTTTTGCCGACCGGTACAGGTGCATCCGCAAATCAATATCCCCGGTGAAAGGCTCAAGCTGGGGATTCAAATCCAAAATACGATACATAGCGTCTCCTTTTCCGCGAAAGTATTGTCTATCCAATGGAGGGCGGTATCACCCTTCACTCCTATTTTAGAAGAATCGTGCGTCTCTGTCAAGAACTTTTCATTCTTTACAATTCGCTTTGCTTTTTGATTTTGATTTTACATAGCGAAGATTTTGGAATTTACAATAGACTAGTAAAATGCGAATCGTAGGATAAATCCCGAGTACATCAAAAATAAAGCCTACAAGGAGAAGTAAGATTATGAAAAAAGTCATTTCCATTGCACTGATTGCCATGCTTGTTGTCGCCATGGCCGGCTGCTCTCAGAGCCAGCCCGCCCCCACCGCCGCTCCTGCCGAGACCCCAGCACAGACGACCGCCGCTCCTCAGACCGAAGCCCCCGCCGCGCTCTCCGGCACCGTCGCCACCGACGGCTCCACCTCCATGGAGAAGGTCATCGGCGCTCTGGGTGAAGCCTTCATGGAAGCAAACTCCGGCGTAAACTTCACCTATAACCCCACCGGCTCCGGCTCCGGCATCACCGCCGTATCCGAAGGCCGCTGCGACATCGGACTGTCCTCCCGTGCTCTGAAGGATTCCGAGGTTGCGTCCGGTCTGGTCGGCACCGTCCTTGCCTACGACGGCATCGCCGTGATCGTCAACCCCGCCAACACCGTGGAAGATCTGGGCATCGAGACCATCGCCAAGATCTACACCGGCGAGATCACCAACTGGTCCGAGGTCGGCGGCGCGGACGCTGAGATCGTTCTGGTCGGCCGTGAAGCCGGCTCCGGCACTCGCAGCGGCTTCGAGGAACTGACCGAGACCGTTGACAAGTGCAAGTACCGTCAGGAGCTGACCTCCACCGGCGATGTCATCACCGCGGTCGCCCAGAACCCCGACGCCATCGGCTACGCCTCTCTCGCCTCCGTCAAGGATTCCGTCAAAGCTCTGAAGGTCGCGGGCGTGACTCCCACCGAGGAGACCGTTAAGGACGGCACCTACCTCATCCAGCGTCCCTTCGTGCTGGTCACCAAGGAAGGCGTTGAGCTCAGCCCCGTTGCTCAGGCGTTCTTCGACTACGCCACCAAGGGTCAGGCCAATGACATCATCACCGCTTCCGGTGTGGTTCCCGCCAACAGCTAAGCAAACGCAAAAAGGCTCCCCCGCCCGGGGGAGCCAACTTTTCAATTCGGCAAAATGGTAAACCTTCTCGAAAGGCTGATAACATGAAACACAAATCAAACATTTTTGAGGCCGTCGTCCACGGTATTTTCCTGATTCTCGGACTGATCACCGTGGGCTGCGTGCTTCTGATCACCATATACTTAATTATTTCCGGAATTCCCGCCATCCGTCAGATCGGCCTGTTCCATTTCCTGTTCGGCAAGAAATGGGCGTCCACGGCGGCGCAGCCGGAATACGGCATTCTCCCCTTCATTCTCACCAGCGTCTACGGAACCGCCGGGGCTGTCATCATCGGCGTACCCATCGGATTCCTGACGGCGGTGTATCTGGCAAAAATGGCGCCGAAGCCCGTCAAACGCTTTATGGAGCAGGCAGTCTCCATGCTGGCGGGCATTCCCTCCGTGGTTTACGGCCTCGTCGGTATGATGGTGCTGGTGCCGGGACTGCGGAAGCTCTTTCACATTCCCGACGGCTCCAGTCTGTTTGCCGCCATCATCGTTCTGGCCGTAATGATCCTGCCCTCCATCATCAAAATGTCCGTCACCGCTCTGGAGGCGGTGCCAAAGGAATATGAGGACGCTTCCCTTGCCCTGGGCGCGACGCCGGAGGAAACCTACTTTCGTGTCTCCGTCCCCGCCGCCAAAAGCGGCATTGCCGCTGCCGTGGTGCTGGGCGTGGGCAGAGCCATCGGCGAGGCCATGGCCGTCATGATGGTGGCGGGCAACGTCCCCAATATGCCCACCTCCCTGTTTCAGAGCGTCCGCTTCCTCACCACCGCCGTGGCCAGCGAAATGTCCTATTCCAGCGGTCTGCAAAAGCAGGCGCTGTTCTCCATCGCCCTGGTGCTGTTCCTGTTCATCATGCTCATCAACGCCGCTCTGAATTTCTTCCTGAAGGGAGACAAGGCAAAATGATTTCCAAACGAAGAAAATTATACCTCTGGACGGTTCGGGGCGGGATGTATCTTGCCACCGCGCTGACCGCCGGACTGACCCTGTTTCTTATGGTCTACGTTCTGGCGAAGGGCATTCCCCATATTACCTGGGAGCTGCTCAGCACCAAGCCCAGCTACCTTGCCGACCGCATCGGCATCCTGCCGGACATTCTCAACACCCTGTACATCATCGTTTACACCCTGGTTCTGGTGCTTCCCCTGGGCGTGGGCGCGGCAATTTACCTGACGGAGTACGCCCACAATAAAAAGATCGTCGCCGTCATTGAGTACGCCGCCGAGACCCTTTCCGGCATTCCCTCCATTATCTACGGTCTTGTGGGTATGCTGCTGTTTTCCAACAATATGGGTACTTCCCTGCTGGCGGGCGCGCTGACCCTGGTCATCATGAACCTGCCCACCATCATGCGCAACACCCAGGAAAGCCTGAAAACCGTCCCCCAGAGCTACCGGGAGGGTGCCTTCGGTCTGGGCGCGGGAAAGTGGCGGGTCATCCGCACGGTGGTGCTTCCCAACTGCGTGGACGGAATCGTCACCGGCTGCATTCTTTCCGTCGGTCGTATCCTGGGCGAGTCCGCCGCGCTGCTGTTCACCGCCGGATTTGCCCATGTGTTGGGCGGCTTCTGGGCCGCGAGAAACAGCGCGGGCGCAACATTGACGGTTGCCCTGTACGTCTACGCCAAGGAGCAGGGAGAATTTGGTGTCGCCTTCGCCATTGCCGCCATTCTGATGGTGCTGGCATTTCTCATTAACCTGTCCGCGTCTCTGGTCAGTAAATATTTTGGAAGGAAGAATCAAATTGGCTGATATTATTACCGCGAAAAATCTGTGCCTCTGGTATGAGGATACCCAGGCACTGAAATCGATCAACATTGCCGTCCCGGAGCACAGCATCACCGCCCTCATTGGCCCCTCCGGCTGCGGCAAATCCACATTCTTAAAAACCCTGAACCGCATGAACGACCTGATCCCCGGCGTGAGGATCACGGGAGACGTGCGCTACGAGGGCAAGGACATTTTTCAGGCAGAGGTCAACAACCTGCGCAAGGAAGTGGGCATGGTGTTCCAGAAGCCCAACCCCTTCCCCATGAGCATTTACGACAACATCGCCTACGGCCCCCGCACCCACGGCATTCACAACAAGGCCAAGCTGGACGAGATCGTAGAGCGTTCCCTCCGGGACGCCGCCATCTGGGACGAGGTAAAAGACCGGCTGAAAAAGAATGCTCTGGGTCTTTCCGGCGGCCAGCAGCAGCGGCTGTGCATCGCAAGAGCCTTGGCGGTGGAGCCGAAGGTACTTCTGATGGACGAGCCGACCTCCGCTCTTGACCCCATTTCCACCTTAAAAATCGAGGAACTGGCCGCGTCTCTCAAGAAAGACTATACCATCGTCATCGTCACCCACAACATGCAGCAAGCTGTCCGTATCTCTGATTACACCGCGTTCTTCCTGTTGGGCGAGCTGGTGGAATTCGGCGGAACGGAACAGATTTTCTCTCAGCCTCTGGACAAACGGACGGAAGATTACATCACGGGGAGGTTCGGATAATGCGGGAATTATTTGAAGAGCAGCTTCTGCTGCTGAATCAGGAACTGACGGAAATGGGTTCCCTGTGCGAGGAGATCATCTCCCTTGCCACCCAGGCGCTGGGTTCCTACACGAAAGAGCTGGGGGAGAAGGTCTCCAAGGTCGGCGCGAAGATCGACGAAGAGGAGCGCACCATCGAGACCATCTGTATGCGTCTGCTTCTGCGCCAACAGCCGGTGGCGCGGGACCTGCGGGCCGTCTCCGCCGCGCTGAAAATGATCACGGACATGGAGCGTATTGGAGATCAGGCGGAGGACATTGTGGAGATCATCCCCTGCATGATCGCTCATCCCCATGAAGAATACCCCAAGATCCGGGAGATGGCAAAGGAGACCATTGCCATGGTCACGGACAGCGTGGACGCCTACGTCAAGCAGGACGTATATCTCGCCAAGGCCGTGCAGATGCACGACGACGTGGTGGACAACTACTTCACCCGGATCAAGAGCGGTCTGATCGACATGATCGCCAAGAACCCCGCCGAGGGAGAATACGCCCTCGACCTGCTGATGATCGCCAAATACTTTGAGCGCATCGGCGACCATGCCACGAACATTGCCGAGTGGGTGGAGTTTTCCGTCACCGGCAGCCATAATGCAATTTCTTCATAAGGCAGCAACGATTCCGTTTGTTAACGAGCAGAATCCGCTGTTTTCGTTTCCGAAAACAGCGGATTTTTCACATATTTGCACCTATTTCCCGGATTTTTGCCCGGATGGCGAGCAGATCATCAAAGGTCTCCGGGCGCTTGGATACATCCCGCAGCAGCGCCGACGGGTGGTATATCGCCGTCATCCAGACGCCGTTCCGTTCCACCCACTGGCCGTGCTGCCTCGTAATGCGGTAGTCCGCGTCGATCAGCCGCTTGGCGGCGATGCGCCCAAGGCAGACGATGATCTTCGGCTTTACCAGCGCCACCTGATTGCGCAGATAGCCGATGCAGGCGTCCTGTTCCGTCTCCAGCGGGTCACGGTTGTGGGGCGGGCGGCACTTGACGATATTGGCAATATAGCAGTTCGTCTCCCGGCTCAGGTCAATGATGCACAGCATATCGTCCAGCAGCTTTCCCGCCGGGCCGACAAAGGGCTGGCCTTTCAAGTCCTCCTGTTCCCCGGGGCCTTCCCCCACGAACATGATGTCCGCGTCCTCTTTTCCCACGCCGAACACCACGTTATGTCTCGTCTCGCACAGGCCGCAGCGGGTGCAGTCGGCGCAGACGCTTTTCAGTCCGTCCCAGTTCAGCATCGTTACCGGCTCCTCCTGCGTTCTGCCCGTCTCCGGCGGCGCTGGGCGCGGATGCGGGAGCGCATAAAGGAATTGAAGGCCAGATACGCGCCCACAAGCCCCAGACCGATCACGCAGATGGTTCCGATGGTGGACAGCACGCCGGAGCCGCCGACGCCGTCCTTCTCTCCGTTGGAGCGGATGGACACGCCGGTGTCCCCCGTCGCCCGGACGTCCGCCATGGCGTACAGCTCCACCTCCGTGACACAGGAATTCTGATACCAGACCTCCATCGTGGCGATCTTATCGTCCTTCTTGATAGGCGCGGTCAGGCCGCCGCCCTCCACGGTGTAGTTCATGACGTAATTCTTCATCTGAACGCCGGCGGGAACCACCGTATCCACGTCCGTAAAGGACTGTCCCACTACCTGACATTCGCCGCCGGACACCGGCCACTGGTTCACCGCCATGCCATCGTAAATGATGCGGTTGACCTTATAGTTGTTGAAAACGTAATTGGCAAGTTCGGTTATTTCTTCAAAGTTACCATAGGTTTCCACGATGCCCTTCTCGGTCGTCTTACGGGCAGCTCCCAAAACCACGAAAATGACCCGCATGTTATTGTGTTCCGCTGTGCCGACAATGCTCGCCCCGGAATTCTCCGTATAGCTGGCAATGCCGCCGGTATAGCGGGAGCTCATGAACTGTGTGATGACGTGGTCGTCAACCAGATAGTTTGTGGTGGTGAGAGGGCGTTCTTCACTCACAAGATTCGTTGCGGGAATTTTATAGGTTCCCGTCTTGAAAATTTCCGTGAAAGTCTCATTTTTCGTCGCTTCCATGGTGATCTTCACCATTTCCCGGGCGGTGGTGTAGGACGTCGCCGTATCCAGACCGGAAATGTTGCCGAATTCCGTGCTGATGCAGCCCATCTGCTTGACCCGGTCGTTCATCATTTCCTTGAAGCGGTCAGTCGTACCGGCCACATGCTCCGCCAGCGCCACGGCGGCGTCGTTGGCGCCGATCATCAGCAGCGCGTGAAGCAGATCGTTCACAGTCAGCTGCTCGCCGCTTTTCAGATTTGGCTTCATTTTCAGACTGCTTCCCGGCACCTTGGACTGGATGCCGTCAGAGCAGGTGACAATGTCGTCCAGATTGCTGTTTTCGATCGCCACCAGCGCCGTGACTATCTTGGCAAGGGTACCGGTGGGCAGCTTGGTATCGGGGTTATAGGAGTAGATGACTGTCTCGGTATTTGTCTCATAGGCGAAGGCCGCCAGCGCCGTATCCAGCCGGCTGTCGCTTCCCGCCAGAGGGCGCATACCGTTCAGAGTGCGGCAGCCGTTATCGATGCAGACCCGGCCGAAGGGGATCTGGGCAGCCTGCTGCTCGGCGGGCTGCGTTTCCTGCGTTGACGCGCCGGTTTCCGCGGCAGACGCCGGAACCGCCATCTGACAAAGGAGCGCGGCGCACAGGAGCAAGCTTAGCAATCTCAATTTTTTCATATTTTCCCCTCAATATTTCTTCACCGGACTTGTCCGGCGGTGAAAAGTCGTGTATAATGATGGAGATATTATAACAGCTTTTCCCCCTCTAGTCAATCCGGGAGGCAGATTCCCATGAAAAAACCACGGCTCAGCATTTTGATCGCCGTAACCCTTCTTTTCGCCGTATTCACCCTTGGCTTCTTTCTGGGCAGAAACGGCAATCACGGCAGCGTAGAGCTGTCCGTTCCCGCCGCCATGCAGACGCTTCCGCCCCAGACCACCCTTCCGGAGCCGACCACCCCGGAAACCGTGGCCGTCACGTTCCCCATCGACATCAACCGGGCGGACACGGAGCAGCTCACGGCACTTCCCGGCATCGGAGAGGTTCTTGCCCAGCGCATCATTGCATACCGGGAGGAAAACGGCAGCTTTCTTTCCACCGATGAGCTTAAGAACGTGGAGGGTATCGGAGAAAAGCGTCTGGAAGCCATACTTGACCTTATTACAGTTGGAGGATGAAAATGAAAATTCTAGTTGTGGACGACGAGGCCCTTCTGGTAAAGGGCATTCGCTTTAATTTGCAGAACGAGGGCTACGAGGTCATCACCGGCAGCGACGGTCTGGAGGCCGTGCAGGCCGTGCAGACCCAGCACCCCGACCTTGTGGTGCTGGACGTGATGATGCCCAACATGGACGGCCTTTCCGCCTGCGCCAAGATTCGGGAGTTTTCCGACGTGCCCATCATCATGCTCACCGCCAAGGGCGACGACATGGACAAGCTTATCGGCTTCGACCACGGAGCGGACGATTACCTGACCAAGCCCTTCAACATCTTAGAGCTGAAGGCGAGAATCCGCGCCCTGCTGCGCCGCGCCGGACGCACCGAGGAAAAGGCCGCGGGAAACAGCCTGACCATCGGCACCATCACGCTGGATCTGGACGCCCGGAACGCCTACCGGAACGGCCAGCTGGCCGACCTGACCGCAAAGGAATTCGACGTCATTGAATTTCTCATGCGCAATCCCAACCGGGTCTACTCCCGGGAAGCGCTGCTGGACACCATCTGGGCTTATGAATACCGCAGCGACATCCGCACCGTGGACGTCCACATTCGCCGTCTGCGGGAAAAGCTGGAGGAAAATCCGGCAGAGCCGAAGTACATTTTAACGAAATGGGGCGTTGGCTATTATTTCCGCAAGTAAAAAGACCGGCTTCCGGGGCTACGGCAATACCCAGTTCCGTTATGCCATGACCTATGTGGTGGTCACGCTGGTCGTGCTGTTTTTTCTGAATATCTACTGCTCCGGCGTCAGCCACAAGCTGTTCTACCAGAGCAAGGAAGCCTCCATGATTGAAAAATGTCTGCTTGCTTCCGACGAAATTTCCACCCTTGAGGTGCTGAACAGCTCCACCGTTACCGGCATCGTCAATCAGCTGGAAAGTCTGAAGGTCACCCGGCTCGTGGTCACCGACCACAGCGGCGCGGCGCTGTATGACAGCAGCGGCGCTTCCGTGGGCACCTACGTTCTGCTTCCGGAGATCTTACAGGCGCTTACCGTCAGCAAGCAGGCCCCGGAGGGGAACAACGTCTTTACATGGACGTACCACGACGGCATCACCGACTCCCGCGCGGCGACCCCCATCGTCTACTATGGCACCGTGGTGGGCTGCGTATACATGACGGAGTACGATACCACCCAGGGCACACTGATCAAATCTCTCCAGCAGACCCTGCTTCGCATCACGCTGATGCTGGAGATTATCGTTGCAGCCTTCTCCGTGGCCTTTTCCAACGCCTTCTCCCGGCGTCTGAACCGGATCATGGCCTCCATGCGCATCATCCGGGAGGGGGATTACTCCCACAAGGTGGACATGGGCGGCAGCGATGAGCTGACCGTTCTGGGCGAGGAATTCAACGACCTGACAGAGCGGCTGCAAACCTCCGAGCGCAAGCGCAGTCAGTTCGTTTCCGACGCCTCCCACGAGCTGAAAACCCCTCTGGCCTCCATCAAGCTGCTGACCGATTCCATTTTGCAGAACAACATGGATATGGACACGGTGAAGGAGTTCGTGGAGGACATCGGCAACGAGGCCGACCGCTTAAACCGCATGACCGCCAAGCTGCTTTCCCTCACCAGAGCCGAAAATCCCCAGCCACAGGAAAGCGAGATCATCTATATGGCGCCCACGGTGCAGCGGGTGGCGAAAATGCTCCGGACGAACGCCAGCTGGTCGGGCGTGACCTTCTGCTTAGAGCTGGACGAGGACACCCCCGTCCTGATTCTGGAGGACGACCTGTACCAGATTGTTTTCAACCTGATGGAAAACGGCATCAAGTACAACCTGCCCGGCGGAACACTGACGGTGCATCTCGGCCGTCAGGAGGACAATGCGGTGCTCACCGTCAGCGACACGGGCATGGGCATCCCCGAGGACGCGCTGGCGCATATTTTCGAGCGGTTTTACCGGGTGGACAAGGCCCGTTCCCGGAAAAGCGGCGGCAGCGGACTGGGACTTGCCATCGTCCGCACCATCGTCCAGCGTAACCGGGGCGAGATCGCCGTTTCCAGCACGGTGGGCAAGGGTTCCGTCTTTACCGTCACCTTCCCCGCCTTTGACACGGAGGTGGACAAGTCATGAAGCGGTTTTTCTGTCTTCTTCTCTGCCTGTGCCTGTTTCTGCCCGGCTGTTCCGGCGAGCTGATGAAGAACCCCGTCACCTTTTACTATCCCCGGCGGGAATACCAGTACGGCGCGGAGGACGGGGTGATCTCCAGCGAGCAGCGGGAGGCTTCCGGCCACGCGGATGATCTGCACTACCTTCTTTCCCTGTACCTGATCGGCCCGTCCAGCGACGAGCTGGTCTCTCCCCTGCCATGGGGAACACGGCTTCTTGGGGTAAACCGGCAGGACGGCGCCATCACGCTGGAGCTGACAGACACCTCTTTTACCATGACGGACACGGAATTCACCCTTGCCTGCGCCTGTCTGACCATGACCACCCTGTCCATCACCGGCGGGGACGAGGTCACCATCACCAGCGGAAGCCGAAGCGTCACCATGAGCCGGGACAGCCTGACCCTCATTGACGACAGCACCGCTTCCACAACGGAGGAAACCAAATGAAATTCATTTCATGGAATACCAACGGCCTGCGCGCCTGTGTGGGCAAGGGCTTTCTGGACGCCTTCAACGCTCTGGACGCGGATTTCTTCTGCTTACAGGAGACGAAACTGCAAGCAGGACAGATCGACCTTCCTTTGGATGGCTACAGCCAATACTGGAACTACGCCGAGAAAAAGGGCTATTCCGGCACGGCCATCTTCGCAAAGCAAGCCCCCGTCTCCGTGCGCTACGGTCTTGGACAGCCGGAGCTGGACACCGAGGGGCGGCTCATTACGCTGGAATATCCCGGCTTCTTCCTCGTCACCTGCTACACCCCCAACGCCCAGCGGGGGCTTGCCCGCATTGACCACAGGCTAAAATGGGACGAAGCCTTTCGGGCATACCTCAGCGAGCTGGACAGGGAAAAGCCCGTTATCGCCTGCGGCGACCTGAACGTCGCCCATCAGGAGATCGATCTGAAAAATCCCGCCTCCAACCGGGGCAACGCGGGCTTCTCCGACGAGGAACGGGAAAGCTTCGGGCGGCTTCTGGACGCCGGGTTCACCGACTCCTTCCGCCGCCTCCACCCGGACGCCACCGGCGCGTACACATGGTGGAGCTACATGTTCAATGCCCGGGCGAACAACGCGGGCTGGCGTATCGACTATTTCCTCGTCTCCGACCGCATTGCGGACAAAATCACCGCCACGCCCATCTATTCGGACATCCAAGGCTCTGACCACTGCCCGGTGGGGCTGGAAATCGAACTGTAACGTCAAAATGGCAGGAACCAAAACGTTCCTGCCATTTTGTTATTCCGGAATTTCGATCCCCACCTGTTCCCCTTTCCGAACCAGATAGCTTTTTTTCAGGCGCTCTATGTAGGCAAAGGGTTCTTCCGGGGAAATGGGGATAAATTTTCCGGCGGGCTTGTCATGCTTGGGCAGGAGTGAAAATGTCAGTTCTCCTTCCCCCAGCCGTTTGACCGGCAGCGAGGTGTTCAGCCCGAAGCCGCCGTCCACCGGCACCACCAGCCCCAAACTTTCCCGCTTGTCAGCGCAAGTTACCCAGAGTCTGCACATCACGTCCCCGGTCAGCTCGCAGCGGCACAGGAAATGATAGTAAAGCCCCTGCCTTGTCACCTGCACCTTTCCCACCGGACGGTTTCCGAAATATACGCCGTAATTTTCTTCCAAATGCAACGCCCCCTGCCGCATTCTATGCCGCAGGGGGCTTCGTTATGCAGTTAATACCTCATGTTGCCCGTCCGCCGGGAAGGCCAAAGCTGACGGCAATGGCGTCGTCCACCTGCGCCATCTGGTTTTCGTCCAGATGCCCCATGTGCTCCCGCAGGCGGCGCTTGTCGATGGTGCGAATCTGCTCCAGAAGGATGATGGAATCCTTGCTTAACCCCACACTTCCCCCCGCGATGTTGATATGGGTAGGAAGCCGGGCTTTCCCCGTCTGGCTGGTGATGGCCGCCGCAATGACCGTGGGGGAATGGCGGTTTCCGGTGTCGTTCTGCACGATCAGAACAGGCCGGGTCCCTCCCTGCTCGCTGCCCACGACCGGCGACAGGTCGGCATAGAATATGTCGCCCCGTTTGACTGATGGTTCCGTCATAGTGTTCACTCTCCGTGCATCAATACCCACGCTACCGGATGAATCCATATGTAACGCGGTAATCCTATTCTCCCACGCCATGACCGGATTTATACGAGTTTTTAATAAAACGCTTAAAAGCGTTTTATTAGGCCGCAGGATTGCGGCCAGCGGCCACTGCCGCTAAAAAACGAAATCAATACATTTCTTACCGCCGCCCAGGCGGTCTGCCGTGAAGCGGCTTTCATAAAATGATGAAATCATTTTATGAAGAAATAGTATCATACGGCTGCGCTGGTAAAATATCCTATGCACGGTTTTTCCAAAAAGCTACACCGTTTCAAAATTTGTGACCTTCAATGACAGAATGCGCCGTTCTTTGTAGAGAATCTCGGCGTCTTCCGGGCAATCGTCCTCCCCCAGCCAGATGTCCAGATGAAGCGCGTCGTCCTCGTAGCTGTCGTCAATGGTCAGCCGCAGACGGCCGCCGTCCATCCCGGCGGAGGTGATATAGCCGCTTCGCAAGGTTTTCATGAGTATCCACGGGGCGCTGACGGGGGTCACCTGTTCCTCCGCCATCAGATCGAATTGCAGCGCCGTGTCGTCAAAGGTCAGCTTTCCCCCGGCGTCGGATACCTTGCCGGTGATGCCCGTGATGGTCTCAGGCGCCGTGACCGCGAAGGTCAGATCACCCTGAGAATCGCACTGGCAGTCCATGGAAAAGGTGTACACTTTGTCTGAGTAGTCCGCCGTAATTTCGCAGGAAAAACGGCATTCGGAAGCCTTCAGTAACTCCGAGCGGAGGTCAAGCCCCCGCTGCATCTCCTTTGACCCGCCGGAACACCCGGTGAGAAATACAAGCACCGCCACAGCCGCCGCGAATTTTTTCAAAGAAACCCCGCCTTATTTCATAAGTCGCGGAAGGGCGCTGAGCATGTCCGTGGGCAGCATTCCGTACTGCCCCAGCTCCGCCGCGCACCGGTCTCCCGCCGCGCCGTGGAGCCACGCCCCGCAGGCGGCGGCTTCCAGCGGCGGCAATCCTGCCCCCAGCAGCGCCGTAATGACGCCCGCCAGCACGTCCCCGCTGCCCCCGACGGCCATGCCGGGATTCCCGGTGGGGTTAAGATAGCCGTCCGTGCCGTCGGTGATGCAGGTCTCGTGACCCTTCAACAGGACGACGCACCCCAGATCGTAGGCAAGGTCAGCAGCCGCAGCCATGCGGTCTTCCCCGATGACGCCGCCCAGCCGGGCAAATTCCCCGTCGTGGGGTGTGAGAATGGTGGGCAATTTCCTTCCGCGCAGTAAATCTCTATGCGCGGACAAAACATTTATGCCGTCTGCATCCACAACCACCGGGCATTCCGCTTTTTCCAGCACCGCCCTGACCACCGCCAGCGTTCCCTCGGACTGCCCCAGACCGGGGCCGACCAGCACGGCATCCATCTGGGGAAGTCGTGTAAGAATTTCCGGCACGGCATCGGCGCTGAGCCTGCCGCCCGCGTCGGGCAGGGGAAAAATCACCGGCTCATTGAGTTTCACCGCTTCAATGCCGTAGATGCTCTCAGGCACCCCCAGAAACACCAGCCCCGCGCCTGAGCGCAGAGCGCCCATGGCGGCGAAAAACGCCGCCCCCGTATACCCCCTGCTGCCGCACAGCAGCAGGAGCTTGCCGAAATTCCCCTTGTGCCCCCAAGGATTCCGGTCAGGCAGGAGGGACAAAACCAACTCGTGATTCAGCCGTCTTATCATGGACTTACAGGCCGTACAGCTTCGTGTACTTTTCCGTCAGGTAGTCGGTATAATACTTTGCGTCGAACTTGCCGCACACGGATTCAAACAGCTCGCCGGGCTTCTTGAAGCTGGCATAGCGGTGGATATGGCTTCTCAGCCAGTCCGTGACCTTGCTCAGGTCACCCTTTGCCACGTCCGCCCAGATGTCGCCGATTTCCTCCTGCATTTTGTGCAGCATCTGTGCGCCGTAGGCGCTGCCAAGGGCATAGGAGGGGAAGTAGCCGATGCTGCCGCCGCTCCAATGGCTGTCCTGAAGGCAGCCCTCCCGGTCGCTGGGAACGTCCACGCCCAGATACTCTTTATACAGCCGCTTCCACTCCGCCGGAACGTCTTTGACTGCCAGCGTCCCAGCGATCAGCTGCTTTTCAATTTCATAGCGCACCATGATGTGCAGGCAGTAGGTCAGTTCGTCGGCTTCCGTCCGGATGAGAGACGGCTCTGCCTTGTTGATGGCGCGGTAGAACATTTCCTCGTCCACATCGGCCAGCTGCTCCGGGAACAGCTCCTTCAGCTTCGGGAAAACAGCGTGGACATAGGCGGGACTTCTGCCGATGATGTTCTCATAGAACCGGCTCTGGCTCTCGTGAATGCCCATGGACACGCCGCCGGCGAGGGCGGTGTAATTGTAGCAGTCGTCCGCCCCCAGCTCATACAGGGCGTGGCCGCCTTCGTGAATGACGGAGAACATGGAGGAAACCAGATTGTCCTCAAAATAATGGGTGGTAATGCGCACATCCTTGTTGTTGAAATTGGTGGTGAAGGGATGCTCCGTTTCGGCGATGCCGCAGTGGGTGCGGTCAATGCCCATGACCTCCATGAGATAATCGGAGAGCTTTCTCTGAATCTCCACAGGATAATGGCGGTACAGGAAAGCGTCGTCGATCTGCTTCGTCGCCCGGATCTTCTCGATGAGAGGGACGATGGTCTGCCGGAGCTGGGCGAAGAAGGCGTCCAGCGTCTCAACGTTCATCCCTTCCTCGTATTCGTTCAGCAGCGCGTCGTAGGGCGCCATTTCCGGATGGTAATACCCGGCGAATTTCCGGTTATAGTCCACGATCTTCTCCAGATACGGGGCAAATGCGGCAAAATCGTCCTCCGGCTTTGCCTTGTGCCATACGCTCTCGGCGTCGTTAATCAGCACGGAATAGGCGACGTATTCCTCCGCCGGGATACGGTGAATCTGGTCGTAGCTTTTGCGCAGAACCTCTACCTCCCGCTTTGTCTGGGCATCCAGCTCATCGGAATGGGCTTCCAGATAGCTTAGAAGCTCGTCATTCTCATCGTTCACCAGCAGATCATAGGTGATCTGAGACATGACCTCCATGGTCTTGCCCCGCCCCTCCCAGGTGTCGCTGGGCGCGGCGGTGGTGGCGTCCAGATACAGCACGCCCAAGGCGTGGTTATACGCCGCCTGGGTCTGTTCCAGCTTCTTGAGGGCTTCTCGCGCCTGCTGTACGGATTCATATTTCATGGCAATGCACTCCTTTGTTTTTTCGATACTCCAACCATATCACTCCCCCGCGCCTTCGTCAAGAGATTTCCCGTTTTGGGCGGGTTCCGTGAAAAAAATGCTTGCATATTTTAGCCGTATATGCTAATATGAGGGCGATACGGAAAAAGCGTTGAATGGGCTGCCTTGTGTTGGTTTGCGCTGTCAGAGAGAGCGGGATGGTGAGATCCGCTTGCGTGCAATGCCGGGCTTTCTCCCGGGAGCTGCCGCTTGAACGAAAAGTAGAGTTGGCCGCATGACTGCGTTAACGGTCTTGGATGTGTCTGCATCCGAAAAGCGCGCCGTTTCGGCGAATTGCGGGTGGTACCGCGGAAGGAATGCCTTTCGTCCCGATTGTGGGATGAAGGGTCTATTTTTTTGTAGTAAAGGAAGCTCTGATTAAATCGGCGAGAGCTGACAGCGAGAGATTTTGTCTCCAGGCAAGGTATGGAAAATGCGGGAATACTGTATGTATTTCCCATTTTTCATACCGCAGGCTGGGGGCAAAAGATCCGCTGCTCAGCCAAAGACGATTTATTCAGAGGTTCCCTAGACCTTTCAGGAGGAATGAACATGAAAGAACAGTTAGAGCAAATCAAAGCCAATGCCCTGACAGCGCTGGAAGCTGCCGCCACCCCGGCGGCTCTGGAAGAGCTTCGCGTCAAGCTGCTGGGCAAAAAGGGCGAGCTGACCGCCGTTTTAAAGCAGATGGGCAAGCTCTCCGCTGAGGAGCGCCCCGTCATGGGTCAGCTGGCGAATTCCGTCCGGGCAAGCATCGAGGAGGAGCTGGAAAAGCGGAAGGCCGACATCCACGCCGCCGCGCTGGAAGCCAAGCTGGCTTCCGAAGCCATCGACGTGACCATCCCCGGCAAGGCCGTATCCATCGGCCATCAGCATCCCATGAATCAGGTGCTGCAGACCATCAAGGACATCTTTCTGGGTCTGGGCTATCAGGTGGTGGACGGCCCCGAGGTGGAGCTGGCAGACTACAACTTCACCCGGCTGAACATCGAGGAAGGCCACCCCTCCCGCGACCGCTCCGATACCTTCTACTTCACCGATGACGACAGCGTCCTGCTCCGCACCCAAACCAGCCCCATGCAGATCCGCTATATGGAGAAGCACAAGCCCCCGCTGTGCATGCTGGCTCCCGGCCGCGTGTTCCGCAAGGACGAGGCCGACGCGACCCACTCCCCCATGTTCCATCAGATCGAGGGTCTGGTAGTGGCGGAGGACATCACCATGGGCGACCTGAAGGGCGCACTGACCACCATCATGCGGAAAATTTACGGTGAGGACGCCGTGATGCGGTTCCGTCCTCATCACTTCCCCTTTACCGAGCCGAGCTGTGAAATGGACATGCAGTGCCACAAGTGCCACGGCACCGGCGAAATCGACGGTCAGGTCTGCTCCACCTGCCACGGCGAGGGCTGGATCGAGCTGCTGGGCGCGGGTATGGTACACCTGTCTCTTATACACATCTCCGAGCCCACGAGACGCGTAGTAATC
>ENA-OYYK01000725-OYYK01000725.1-human-gut-metagenome-genome-assembly--contig:-NODE-725-length-21533-cov-8.522255_pt1 | contig 21533 bp, 16 predicted proteins | sample MGYA00243247_ERZ653443 | MGnify/ENA primary metagenome ERZ653443 (study PRJEB26926, sample SAMN06165010) | human gut metagenome | biome: ENVO:00009003; feature: ENVO:2100002; material: ENVO:00002003... | reverse complement strand
CCTTGTGGAAGGGCAGGGCGCGGCGGTCGTCACAGCCGGCCATGGTCAGCTGCTTATCCATGCTCTCGGGGCTGACGCGGATGCCCATGCTGCTCAGCTCGTAGCTGCACTGCAGCGGGTCGTTCCAGAACAGCAGGTCGCCGTTCAGATCCCAGTCGTCATAGTCCGGGGCGCGGCCATCATGAGGCTTGCCGCTGCGCAGGGGTGTGCCGATTTTCATCAGGAAGGTGGTGCCGTTCTCCTTGACAAAGGCATTCTCCCGTTCCTTCGGGGTTAGATCGGGGTACTTATCCTCCAGTTCCTGCGTGGTGACAAAGGTCACGTTGGGGGTGTGCAGGGGCAGCTCCTGCAGCTGGGGGAACATGGCGTGCAGATTCATCTCGGTGGCGCACACCGCAGACACGATGCAGCGCACCACGTTTTTCAGGTAGGTCTCGTTGCGGTCCTCCACCGTGATGATCTTTTCCCAGTCCCACTGATCCACATAGACCGAGTGGAGGTTGTCCAGCTCCTCGTCCCGGCGGATGGCGTTCATATCGCAGTACAGGCCCTTGCCCACGCGGAAATCGTAGTCCTTCAGCGCCTGCCGCTTCCACTTTGCCAGCGACTGCACCACCTGTGCCTCGGTGCCGCTGTCCTTGATGTCAAAGGTCACCTTGCGCTCCACGCCGTTCAGATCGTCGTTCAGGCCGGTGGAAGCCTCCAGAAACAGCGGTGCGGACACGCGGTACAGGTTGAGCGTGGCGCACAGGGTATCGGCAAACAGCCGCTTCACCGTGCCGATGGCGCGCTGGGTGTCGTACAGGTTCAGCGCGGGTTTGTAGTTTGCAGGGATGATGATCTTGCTCATAACGTTTACCCCTCATTCTGTGTGGTTTGCGCCCCGCTTTCCCGAGCCGGAGCGTGGCTTTTGCAAAGCCGGAATACTGCACCCATTATGGCACAATTTTTTACGAAAGTAAAGTGATAGCGGGAAAAAGCAGTTCCGAAACGCCCTTGGGCGTTTCGGAACTGCAAATCAAACTATTTTTCCGTTTACCCGCCCAGATAGGCGTTGCGGACGCGCTCGTTGGTCAGCAGCTCAGCACCGGTGCCGTCCATGACCACGCGGCCGGTCTCCAGCACATAGGCGCGGTCGGCCACCGAAAGCGCCATCTGCGCGTTCTGCTCCACCAGCAGGATGGTCATGCCCTCCTTGTGGATGTCGCGGATGATGTCAAAGATCTCCTGCACCAGCAGCGGCGAAAGACCCATGGAAGGCTCGTCCAGCATCAGCATGGAAGCGTTGCTCATGAGCGCACGTCCCATGGCCAGCATCTGCTGCTCGCCGCCGGACATGGTGCCCGCCAGCTGCTTGCGGCGCTCCTTCAGGCGGGGGAACAGGGTGAACACCTTTTCCTTGTTGGCGGCAATGGTGGAAGCGGGCTGGGTGTAGGCGCCCATATCAAGGTTCTCGTCCACCGTCATGTGCAGGAACACATGGCGCCCCTCCGGCACCTGTGCAAGACCGCTTTCCACGATCTTGTGGGCGCGCACGCCCTTGATGCTCTTGCCCTTGTACAGCACATCGCCGGTGCGGGGCTTCAGCAGACCGGAAATGGTTTTCAGGGTGGTGGATTTGCCCGCGCCGTTTGCACCGATCAGGGTGACGATCTCGCCTGCGTTGACGGTGAAGGAGATATCCTTTACGGCGTGGATGTTGCCATAGTAGACGTTGATGCCGTCCACCTTCAGTAATGTATCAGCCATGGCTCAGCCCTCCTTTTTGCCCAGATAGGCCTCGATGACCTGCGGGTTATCGCGGATCTCGTCCGGGGTGCCCTTGGCGATGATGCGGCCGAAGTTCAGCACCGCAATGCCCTCGCAGATGCCCATGACAAGGCTCATGTCGTGCTCGATGAGCAGCACGGCAATGTTGAACTCGTCGCGGATGCGGCGGATGGTCTCGGTCAGCTCCGCAGTCTCAGAGGGGTTCATACCGGCGGCAGGCTCGTCCAGCAGCAGAAGCTTCGGGCCGGTGGCCAGTGCGCGCATGATCTCCAACCGGCGCTGTGCGCCGTAGGGCAGGCTGCCGGCCTGTGCGTTGGCAAGGTCTGCCATGTGGAAGATGTCCAGCAGTTCCAGCGCACGTTCGGTGCACTGCTTTTCCTCTTTCCAGTAGTTCGGCATCCGCAGCAGGGAGGAGGCCAGATTATACTTCATGGACTCGTGCAGACCCACCTTGATGTTGTCGATGACGCTCAGCTCCTTGAACAGGCGGATATTCTGGAAGGTACGCGCCACGCCCATGCGGTTGACCTGATAGGTCTTTTTGCCGGCAGTGGGCATTCCGTCGATCAGGATGGAGCCGCGGGTGGGCTGGTAGACGTTGGTGAGCAGGTTGAACACGGTGGTCTTACCTGCGCCGTTGGGGCCGATCAGACCGGCGATCTCGTTGCGGCCGATCATCAGGTTAAAGTTGTCCACAGCGGTCAGACCGCCGAAGTCGATACCCAGCTCACGCACGTCCAGAATGGGCTTTTTGTCCTTGTCGCGGTCGGTCAGAAAACCGCCGGAGGGCACACTGTGCAGTCTGGTCTTGAACTCACTCATGGTCAGCGGCCTCCTTTTTGGTATGTTTGCGGAACAGTTCGCCGTTCATGGCCTTTTCCACGATGCGGCTCAGGGAGAAATCGTAGCTGCCCAGCAGTCCGCCCGGGCGGAAGATCATCATCAGCACCAGCACCAGCGAGTAGACCACCATGCGGTAGCTCTCAAAGCTGCGGGTGGCCTCGGGCAGGATGGTCAGCACGGTAGCGGACAGGATGGAGCCCAGCATGGAGCCCATGCCGCCCAGCACCACCATGACAAGGATCTCAATGGACTTCATAAAGCCGAAGGTGGAGGGGTTCAGCACGCCGATGTAGCAGGCGTACAGGCCGCCCGCCAAGCCTGCAAAGGCAGCGGAGAAGGCAAAGGCCATCACCTTATAATAGGTGGTCTGGATGCCGCAGCTCTCGGCGGCGATCTCGTTGTCGCGGATGGCCAGCACGGCGCGGCCGTGGCGGCTCTTCATCATGGCGTGGATGAGGAAACAGGTGATAACCACGCACAGGAACACGTTGGTAAAGTTGGAATACTTGGGGATGTTCTTCAGGCCCTTGGAGCCGTAGAACAGCTTGAAGCCCAGCACATCATCAATATTGTTCAAGGTGATGCGGATGATCTCGCCAAAGCCCAGGGTCAGAATGGCCAGATAGTCACCGGTCAGCCGCAGGGCCGGGATACCGATGAGCACCCCGAACAGACCGGCCGCCACCCAGGCCAGCACCAGACCGATGGCAAAAGCCACGCCCTTGGGCAGGCCCGAGGATTTGGTGAACAGGGCGCAGGCGTAGGCACCCACGGCCATAAAACCGGCATGACCCAGCGGCAGCTGCCCCAGATAACCGGTGGCAACGTTCAGCGAGACGGCCAGAATGATGTTGATGCCCACGGTGAGCAGCACCTTGTTCTGATAGGTGGAAAGCACGTTGCTGGTGAGGAAGGACAGCACCACGAACAGCAGAGCCACCAGCACCAGATTCATCAGGTAGCGCACGGGCATTTTGAGCGTTTTGCGTTTGGTATTCATCTTCATGCCCTCCTTACACCTTTTCCTGCACCTTGCGGCCAAGGAAGCCCGTGGGCTTGAACAGCAGCACGATGATGAGGATGGCGAACGTGACGGCGTCCTTCCAGGCAGACAGGCCGATGGCGGAGACGAAGCACTCGCACAGGCCGATGACGATGCCGCCGACCATTGCGCCCGGGATGGAGCCGATGCCGCCCAGAACGGCGGCGACGAAGGCTTTCAGGCCCAGCATGGAGCCCATGGTGGGAGTGGCCTGCGGGTAGGAGCAGCAGTACAGCACCGAGCCGATGCCGGCCAGTGCAGAGCCGACCGCGAAGGTAAAGGAGATGGTGCTGTTGACGTTGATGCCCATCAGGCGGGCAGCGTCCATATCCTCAGAGACGGCGCGCATGGCCTTGCCCAGCTTGGTCTTCTGCACCAGAAAGGTCAGCACCAGCATGGACAGCACGGTGACCACCAGCGTGATCACAGAGGTCAGGCCCAGGGGCACACTGCCGATCATAAAGGTCTTGTTGCCGTAGTAGGAAGGGATGACCTTTGCGCCGGAACCCATCACCAGCTCAGCGGTGTACTCCAGGAAGAAGGAGACACCAATGGCTGTGATCAGCAGGGAGATGCGGGGCGCGTTGCGCAGCGGGGTGTAGGCGACCTTTTCGATCACCACACCCAGCAGGGTGCAGGTAATAATGGTGGCGCACACGGCCGTCACCGGGCCAAGGCCCAGCTGGTTCATAACGAACCAGGACATGTATGCACCCACCATGATGACATCGCCGTGGGCAAAGTTCAGCAGCAGGATGATGCCGTACACCATGCTGTAACCCAGTGCGATCAGTGCATAGATGCTGCCAAGGGACAAGCCGTTGATCAGCTGGCTAAAGAACACTGTCATGGTTGGATACTTCCTTTCTTTGCGGCGTTTACACTTTTTGATATAAAAAACGGAGAACGCCTGACCAGAAAAAAGCTGTTCCGGCGTTCTCCAAAAAATCATGGGGTTTGCTCTGTGCGGGCGGCTCCATCACCGGTGGATGGAACAGCGCGGATCAGAACATTTCCTTCAGCTCGGGCTTGCCGTCCACGTAGGTCAGGATGGCAGTGCTCTTGACGGGGTTGTGGTGCTCGTCGAAGGTAAAGGTGCCGGTGATGCCCTCGATGGTGCCGCCGGCAATGGCATCGATGACGGCCTGCTTGTACTCGTCAGAGCCGGCCTCGAGGCCCTGCTCCTCGGCAGCCTTGATGCCATACACAACGGTCATAGCGGCATCGTAGCCCAGAGGTGCAAAACCGTTGGGGTAGGCCTCACCGTACTCGGCCTTGTAGGCATCCTCAAACGCGGTGCTGGAGCCCTTAGCGTAGCAGGCGCAGAAGTAGGAGTCCTTCAGCTGGTCAGCGGTGGCGTAGCCCTCCAGACCATCCCAGCCGTCGCCGCCCAGGAAGGGAACGGTCAAGCCGATGCTCTCAGCCTGAGCCAGGATCTGACCCACTTCCTGATAGTAGTTGGGGCAGAACACCACCTCGGGGTTCTTGCCAAGGATGCTGGTCAGCTGGGTCTTGAAGTCCACGTCGCCCTCAGAGTAGCTCTCCTGATCCACGATGGTGCCGCCCTTTGCCTCAAACTCCTTGGCAAAGTTCTCGGCCAGACCCTCGTTGTAGTCCTTGCCCTTCAGGAAGATGACGGCTGCCTTGGTGTAGCCCAGCTTCTCGTAAGCGTAATCTGCCATCTTCACGCCCTGGAAGGGGTCGGTGAAGCAGGCACGGAACACATTCCCGTTCACGGTGTCGGTCTCGGCATCGTAGGTAACAGCCTCGGCAGTAGCGGAAGCGGTGACCATAGGCATATTGTAATCGGCGCTCTCGGCGGCAACAGCCAGCGTGGGAGCGGTGGTTACATCGCCCACCAGAGCGGTGATGCCCTGATCCACCATCTTGGTAAAGCAGGTCACAGCCTGCGTTTCATCGCCCTGCTCGTCCATGGCGATGATCTCCAGCTGCTTGCCGTTGACACCGCCATCGGCATTGACCTGCTTCATGTACAGGCTGGCACCGTTTACAACAGCCTGACCGTAAACGGAAGCGTCACCGGTCAGGGGGCCCATCACGCCCACCTTGATGGTGCTGCCGGAAGCGGCAGAACCGGCAGCGGAACCGGCTGCAGAACCTGCAGTGCTTGCGGAAGAACCGCCGCAGGCAGTCAGAGCACTTGCTGCGGCAACAACACCGGCAGCAGCCATGAACTGACGACGAGTGATCATCTTTTTCATAAAAATCTCCTCCTCCGGAGTGTTCTATAAAGTAAATTGATAAAAACGGAAGCAAGGCCCTTCCCCTCTAAAGTGGCCTTGCTCCTGTTCTTATCTGTTATTATAGCTATCTGGGTTCAAATCCGCAATTCACAAACCGTCCATACTTTTGGGCGCATTTTCTCGGCTTTGTTGATACTTTATACAAAAATTAGAACGTGATTTTGTGCACTATTTCAAATTGTTCATTTTGTTTATCTGTGACATGAAACGGATTCACAAGTTGCAAAATGGTTACAGGGTCTCCATCTCGGCGTCGGCGGCAAATTCGGCCTCGGCGCGGACTTCGGCGGCCTGCCCCTCAGCCTCGGCAACAGCCACCGGCTCTGCCAGTGCCTTGCGGATGGCGGTGACGTAGAACACCATGGAAAGTGCTGTACCGATGCACCAGCCCACAGGCCATGCCATCCAGATGCCGGTAGAGCCCAGCGCGGTGGCGCTGAGCACGGCGGCAATGCCCACGCGCAGGATCAGGTCGGTGAAGGTGGCGATCATGAACCGCACCATCAGGCCGCAGCCGCGCAGGATGCCGTCTGCCACCAGCTTGACCGACACCACAAAGTAGAAGGGAGAGAGGATGCGCAAAAACAGCATACCGGTGTCAATGGCAGGGCCCTGCGGGTCGTTCATGAACAGCAGCAGCAGGAAGCGGCCAAAGAAGAAGTACAGCACCACCAGCGGCACGCACAACAGCCACACCAGATTGCGGCCTGCGCCAAAGCCCTCCTTCACGCGGTCCATCTTGCCTGCACCCATGTTCTGGGAGGTGTAGTTGGAGATGCCGTTGCCCAAGGTGGTAAAGGAGGTGATGACCATGTTGTTCAGCTTGACGGCGGCAGAGTAGCCTGCAATGACGCTGGCGCCAAAGGTGTTGATGATGCTCTGCAGGATGATGTTGCCCACCGAGACAAAGCTCTGCTGCAGGATGCTGGGCACAGCCACCACAGCCACCTTGCCCAGCATATTCCACGAGAACAGCTGCACATGACCCTCGGTGTGGAAAGCGCGGATGCGGCGGAACACCACCACCATGGCCAGCACGCAGCTGACACCCTGACACAGGAAAGTAGCCCATGCCACACCGGCAATGCCCATCTTGAAACCGGCGACGAACAGGATGTCCACGCCGATGTTGGACAAAGAAGAGACTGCAAGGAAGTAGAAGGGGGTCTTGCTGTCGCCAAGGGCAGAGAAGATGCCGGTGGCAATGTTGTAGAAGAACATGAAGGGCAAGCCCAGAACGTAGATGTCCAGATACAGCGCAGAGCCCGCAAGGATCTCCTCCGGGGTGTTGATGAGCTTCAGCAGGGCATCGCAGCCAAACAGGCCAATGCCCATCAGCACGGCGCACAGCACAGCAGAGCCGATGAGGGAGGTGTAGACCGAGGTCTTCATCTCGCGGTATTCCTTTGCGCCAAAGTAGCGGGACACGATGACCGAGCAGCCGATGTTGCAGCCAAAGGCAAAGGCGATGAAGATCAGAGTGATCTCGTAGCTGTTGCCCACCGCAGCCAGTGCATTCTCGCCGATGAACTTGCCTGCCACCAGACTGTCGGCGATGTTGTACAGCTGCTGGAAAATGATGCTGCCAAACATGGGCAGACAGAATTGCCACAATACCTGTGACGGCTTGCCCACCGTCAGATCCTTATTCATTGCAAAAATCCTCCTCTATAACGACTATAAATGGGAAAACAGCGTAAACGTCGCAACCAGTATAGAACCGAACTGCCAAAAAGTAAAGAGAATTTTTGGTATATCTGCCATATAAAAAACACATGGTAAGCATAACGTATCCCCGCTGGCGCAAGAGGGCAGACTGTAAACGGGTTTTCCACGGCGGTTTGCGTTCCCGTTAAAAATTTAGGTCTGCAAACATACGCACCGGCTCTTGCGCCGGGGCGTAAAGCGTGGTAGGATATTGACGGTTAGTTATATATAACCATCTAAACAGAGCAGTTCCCCGTCTGCCCGCCCGGGCGGTATGGGAAAGAAAATGATATTCAGGAGGGTTTCAAGATGAATTATCTGGAAATTGAAGCTGTTGTAGGCCGCGAGATTCTGGACTCCCGCGGCAACCCCACCGTGGAAGCCGAGATCACGCTGGCGGACGGCACTGTGGCGCGCGGCTGCGCCCCTTCCGGTGCATCCACCGGCGAGTTTGAGGCGCTGGAGCTGCGGGACGGCGACAAGAGCCGCTACTTGGGCAAGGGCGTGACCAAGGCGGTGGAGAACATCAACACGGTCATTGCGGACGCAGTGGTGGGCATGGATGCTTCCGACATTTACGCCGTGGACGCCGCCATGATCAAAGCAGACGGCACCAAGGACAAGTCCAATCTGGGCGCAAACGCCATTCTGGCGGTGTCCATTGCAGCCTGCCGCGCAGCAGCCGCTTCGCTGGAAATGCCGTTGTACCGCTTTCTGGGCGGCGTAAATGGCAACCGCCTGCCCGTGCCTATGATGAATATCCTGAACGGCGGCGCGCACGCCACCAACACCGTGGACACGCAGGAGTTCATGATCATGCCGGTGGGCGCACCCTCTTTTAAGGAAGCGCTGCGCTGGTGCGCCGAGGTATTCCATGCGCTGGCTGCCATCCTGAAGTCCAAGGGGCTGGCTACCTCCGTGGGCGATGAGGGCGGCTTTGCGCCCAACCTTTCCAGCGACGAGGAGACCATCGAGACCATTCTGGCTGCCATCGAGAAGGCGGGCTATCTGCCGGGCAAGGACTTTATGCTGGCAATGGACGCCGCTGCCTCCGAGTGGAAGAGCCCCAAGGGCAAGGGCTTTTACAAGCTGCCCAAGGCGGGCACCGAGTTCACCTCTGCCGAGCTGATCGCACACTGGAAGAGCCTTGTGGAGAAGTACCCCATCATCTCCATCGAGGACGGTCTGGACGAAGAGGACTGGGAGGGCTGGCAGCAGATGACCCGCGAGCTGGGCGGCAAGGTACAGCTGGTGGGTGACGACCTGTTTGTGACCAACACCGAGCGTCTGGCAAAGGGCATCCAGCTGGGTGCGGGCAACGCTATCCTGATCAAACTGAACCAGATCGGCTCTGTCTCCGAGACCTTGGAAGCCATCAAAATGGCACACAAGGCCGGTTACAACGCCATCAGCTCTCACCGCTCCGGAGAGACCGAGGACACCACCATTGCGGACTTGGCTGTGGCGCTGAACACCTGCCAGATCAAGACCGGCGCGCCCAGCCGCACCGAGCGTGTGGCAAAGTACAACCAGCTGCTGCGCATTGAGGAGCAGCTGGGCGAAAGCGCCGTCTACCCCGGCATGGAAGCGTTTTAAGTAAGACGATTCGGAATGCCCTCCGCGCTGCTATGGGCATTTTCAGCGGAAATAGTATTTTTGATTTGTTGCTCAGAAACGCCTGCGGGCGTTTCTGAGCAACTTTTTCACGGGAAGGGGTCGTAAAGGCAGACGGCAGCTGCAATACTCCCAATATTTACCACCACGGCATTTGCAATCCTGCAGCGGACTGGTTCGTATATAAAGCAGACCGGCACCCGGCAGCAGTCGGGACGGAATGAAACGAAAGGAGCAAACCTCCCATGTTTCAAGGCCTTGGGCCGCTGCTCAGCCTTTTGGGCGGCGGCAGCTTTACTAAGCTGCTTCTGTTTTTACTGAAGGGGCTGTTCGGCTGAAACGGACGGTCTGAAAGGAGAATACCATGCTGATCGTATTGGAGCATCTGCTGGGTCGGATCAACCTGCCCGGTATGTGGTGGATCATCGCAGAGCGCTGGCTGTGAGGTGACGCCCCGCAAAGCCGCTGCACTTTTTGTGCGGCGGCTTTTTTGCGTTGCCTTACCTGCCTTTCCATTGGCCAAACTGGCAAAAAATGCTTGCATCTAGGCAGTTTTGATAATAGAATTACACTGTTACAGTGTGCCCAAAAGCAGGGTGTACAGGAAGGTAAAGTTTGAAATTGCGGTAACAGGGGGTACTGCGTGCTGCAATGCGCGGAGAAAAAGGCAGGAAAGGTAAAATGGAAACAGACGAGACAATAAAAAAAGGATTTCTGCGGCTGGAACGCTATGCACAGAATATACCGGGCGGCTTCCACTGTTGTGCGGATGACCCGGAAAAAGGCTATCCCTTTATTTATATCAGCGACCGCTTTCTGGAGATACTGGGCTGGGGGCGGGCAGAGTTTGCGGCAAGGTTCGATAACCGCTACACCGCGCTGGTGCATCCGGATGATCTGGCGGCCGGGCTGCGCTACCGGAATGCGGAAAACAGCGCGACTTACGCCAAGAATGGTGACAGCATCTTCCGGATTCTGGGCAAAAACGGCTACCGCTGGGTCACCAACGCTGCCAATCAGGTGGAATGGTACGGCAAAGGCTATATCGTGGGCACGATCACGGATATCACCCCCTATATGGAACTGCGGGAAAAGCTGGAACAGCAGAACCGTACCCAGCGGGAGGCGCTGGAAACCGCCAACCATAATCTGCTGCGGATGATGCAGCAGATGGAGGAGCAGAAGGCGCAGTTTGCCCAGACCGCCGCCCGGAGCATGGAAAAAGAAAAGCGCTACCGGCAGCGGCTGAACCACGACGCCCTGACCGGCACCTACAACCGCCGCTATTACGAGGAAGTGGTGCGCAATAACCTCGGGCCGGCGGGCATCGCTCTGATGGATATCGACGATTTCAAGATCTGCAACGATACCTACGGCCACCACGCCGGAGATCTGGCACTGGAAACCGTTGCAAAGGCCATCCGCAGCTGCATCCGGGAAACAGATCTGCTGATCCGCTACGGCGGCGACGAGTTTTTGCTGGTGCTGCCCGGCATCCCGGCGGATTATTTCAAGGTAAAGCTGGAGCAGATCCGCACCGCCGTGCAGCAAACGGTGGTGCCGGGCTACCCCCACTTCCGGCTGTCGCTGAGCATCGGCGGCGCGATGCAGACCCTTGCCGACCCCATGGAGAATGTGGTGCGCCGGGCAGACCTTTTGATGTATCAGGCCAAGAACCACAAGGACGCGGTAGCGGTGGACACACAGGACAGCCGGTTGGCGGCTCAGGAGCAAGTCTTGGAGGAAAAGCCCGTCATCCTGCTGGTGGACGATGCCATGATGAACCGCATGATGCTTACCGGCATTCTGGGCGAGGACTACCGTATTCTGGAAGCCGGGAACGGCAAACAGTGTCTGGAGCTGCTGCGGGAAAAGGCGGGGCAGATCTCGCTGGTGCTGCTGGATATCAATATGCCGGTCATGGACGGCTTTGAGGTGCTGCGCACCATGAACACCAACCACACCATCGAGGATGTGCCGGTGATCATGATCTCCAGCGACGACTCGGAAGAAGCCATCCGCAAGGCGTATGAGCTGGGCGCAAGCGATTACGTCAGCCGCCCCTTTGACGCCAAGATCGTCTACCGCCGGGTGTCCAACACCATCAAGCTGTACGCCAAGCAGCGGCGGCTGGTGCAGATGGTGTCTGACCAGATCCGCGCGCGGGAAAAGAACACCGATGTGCTGGTGGGTGTGCTGAGCCAGATCGTGGAGTTCCGCAACGGCGAGTCCGGCTCTCATGTGCGGCACATCCGCATCATCACCGAGACGCTGCTGCACCGGCTGATAGAGCTGACCAGCCGCTACGACCTGACTCCCGAGCAGCAGGATAACATCCCGCTGGCGTCGGCGCTGCACGATATCGGCAAGATCGGCATTGACGAAGCTATCCTGAACAAGCCCGGCAAGCTGACCGCAGAGGAATTTGCGGTGATCAAGACCCACAGTATGCTGGGCGCAGAGATGCTGCAAAAGACTGAAAGCTTTGCAGACCAGCCGCTGTTGCAGACCGCCTACGAGATCGCCCGCTGGCACCACGAGCGCTGGGACGGCAGGGGATACCCGGACGGGCTGAAGGGGGACGATATCCCCATCAGCGCGCAGCTGGTCTCCATGGCAGATGTGTATGACGCGCTGACCAGCGAGCGATGCTACAAAAAGGCTTTCCCGCACGAAACGGCTGTCCAGATGATCACGAACGGTGAGTGCGGAGCCTTCAACCCGCTGCTGCTGCAGTGCCTGCTGGACGTGCAGGGGGAACTGAAGCAGGAAATTTTACAATGGTAATGTGAGGGCAACTACGCGTGACAGAACAGCGATTCAACCATAAAATACCCCGCCGTACCTTTTTAAAGGTGTGCGCGGCGGCAGCGGCAGCCGGGCTGACCGCTTGCGGCAAAACACAGGCGGCGGCAGCGCTGCCCGAGCTTACGGTGGGCAGCGATAACTACCCGCCGTTTATCTACCTGAACAATGACAGCACGCCCACCGGCATTGATGTGGACATTGCCACCGAGGCCTTTGCCCGCATAGGGTATGCGGTACGGTTTGAAATCATTGACTGGGAGCAGAAAACCAATCTGGTGGAAAGTGGTGCCATCGACTGCATCTGGAGCTGCTTTTCCATGGATGGGCGGGAGCAGCTGTACCGCTGGGTAGGGCCGTATATGGTCAGCCGTCAGGTGGTGGCGGTCAATGCCGATAGCGGCATTGAAACGCTTGCCGACCTTGCGGGCAAGACCATGATGGTGCAAAGCACCACCAAGCCGGAGGAAATCTTCCTCGCCGGCACCGACCCCCGCATCCCGCAGTTTGGTGAACTGCTGAGCGCCGAGGACCGCAGCGTGCAGTACGCCATGCTGAACTGCGGCTATGTGGACGCCATTGCCGCCCACGAGGCCGCCATTTTGCGGTATATGCAGGATTGCAATGCCAATTTCCGCATTCTGGAGGAGCCGCTGCTGGTCACCGGCATCGGCGTGGCCTTTGCGCTGAACGACACCCGCGGGCTGGACGAAAAGCTGACCGAGACCTTTGCCGCCATGCGCGCCGACGGCACGATGAAGCAGATCGTAGGCAAATATCTGCCGGACCCGGAAAAATATCTGGAGGTGGACGCCCTTGAACCGTAACAAGAAAACGTTCACGCCCAATATGCGGGTGGCGGCGCTCTACCTGCTGATGGGCGTGCTGCTTTTGCTGGCAGTGACCCTCTTCTCCGGGCGGGAGTCCATGCGCGCTACCGAGGAATACTTTGACCGCACCATCAACTTTGTAAAGGTGCAGTCCACCAGCTACGAAAAATATAACGATACCATCACCGCAAAGTCGCTGCGCCGGATGGCGGTCTCGGTGCGGCAGCTGGCCGAAAATGATACCTTGGATCTCTACGACCCCGAAAGCCTCCGGGCAGAAACGGAGCCCCTCTGGCTTACCGGCATTGCCGTGCTGGACGAAAATGGAGAATCACTGTGCGAATATACGGATGGTAATATCGGCTATGCGCAGTTTGCGGAATCGCTGCGAGAGCAAGCCGCGCTGAACGTGCTGCAAAACCCGCAAAAGACCTACCTCAAGCGCATTCTGTTACAGGATGGCACGGCGGTGGATGTTGCCACCCGCCGCGCCGCAGCAGGGGACGCCGTGCTGCTGGCGTACCGAGTGACCCCGCCGGAGTTTGTGGAGGGGACAGCCCTGTCCATCCAGAGCGTGCTGGACGGCTACCCGAAGAACATCAGCGGCACCATCTTTATCGTGCAGGACAACAAGGTGATCGCCGCAAACGACCCGAGCCTCATCGGACTGTACACCACGAACAGCCCGCTGGTGCAGGGCATCCGCAAGGCCGGTGCGCCCGACATTCTGACCCACACCCGCGACTGGGCAAATTCCGGCTGCTATTTCGGGATGTACAGCAACGGACAGAATTTTGATCTGTATCTCTATATCGACGAAAAATCGGTGTTCCGCAATTTCAGCAGCGCACTGCTGACGGCACTGATCTTCTATCTGATCTGTGTGGCAGTGCTGCAAACGCTGCGCCGCCGCTCCATGAAGCTAGCGGAGCAGCAAAAAAGGGAGCAGGAGCAGAAGTATCACGCCCAGCTGGAAGAGCAGAACCGCAAGCTGGAGCTTGCCGTCCGGCACGAGGCAGCGGCAAACCGCGCCAAGCGGGAGTTCTTGTTCAACATGAGCCACGACATCCGCACCCCGATGAACGCCATTATCGGCTTTACCTCGCTGGCGGCGACCCATGTTAATAATAAGGAACAGGTGCTGGACTACCTGAAAAAGATCTCCACCTCCAGCCAGCACCTGCTCTCCCTCATCAACGATGTGCTGGACATGAGCCGCATCGAGAGCGGCAAGGTGAAGATCGAGGAAAAGGCGGTGCATCTGCCGGATCTCGTGCATGATATACGCTCCATCATCCAGCCCAACATCAGCTCCAAGCGCTTAGCGCTGTTCATCGACACCATGGACGTGGTGGACGAGGATATCATCACCGACCCGCTGCGGCTGAATCAGGTGCTGCTGAACATCCTTTCCAATGCCATCAAGTTCACCCCCACCGGCGGCATGGTGAGCATCCGCATTGCTCAGAAGCCCGGCGCGCCCAAGGGCTGCGGCAATTACGAATTCCGCATCAAGGATAACGGCATCGGCATCAACAAGGAGTTCCAGAAGCACATCTTTGAGGAGTTCACCCGGGAGGAAAGCTCCACCGTCAGCGGTATTCAGGGCACAGGTCTGGGTCTCTCCATCACCAAGAATATCGTAGACCTGATGGGCGGTACCATCACCCTTGAAAGTGAGCCGGGCAAGGGCAGCGAGTTCATCGTGAACCTCTGCTTCCCCCTCAGCGGGCAGAAGGCGGAGATCAAGCAGCTGCCCCAGCTGGAAGGGCTGCGGGCGCTGGTGGCGGACGACGACACCAACACCTGTCTGAGCGTCAGCACCATGCTTTCCAAGATCGGCATGCGGCCGGAGTGGACCATCTCCGGCAAGGAAGCAGTCATCCGCACGAAGTACGCCGTGGAGCAGGGCGATGCCTTCAGTGTGTATATCATCGACTGGCTCATCCCGGATATGAACGGCATCGAGATCGTGCGGCAGATCCGCAAGGTCATCGGGGACAGCTGCCCCATCATCATCCTGACCGCCTACGACTGGGCGGATATCGAGGAGGAGGCGCGCGCCGCCGGTGTGACCGCCTTCTGCGAAAAGCCGCTCTTCCTCTCGGAGCTGCGCAAGGTACTGGCAGAGCCCTTCCGGGTACAACCGGAGCAGACGACTGCCCCGCAGCCCAAGGCAGACTTCAGCGGTAAGCACCTGCTGCTGGTGGAGGATAACGCCCTGAACCGGGAGATCGCCATAGAGATCTTAAAGGAAGCGGGCTTCCTTGTGGATACCGCCGGAGACGGCGTTGAAGCAGTGGAAAAGATGGAGCAGTCTGTGCCCGGGCAGTATGACCTGATCTTAATGGACATCCAGATGCCTCGGATGGACGGCTACGAAGCCACCCGGCGTATCCGCGCCCTGCCCGACCCCCGCAAGGCGGACATCCCCATTTTTGCCATGACCGCCAACGCCTTTGAGGAGGACAAGCAGAACGCCCTGAATGCGGGCATGAACGGCCACATCGCAAAGCCGCTGGATATCCCGCACCTGCTGAAGGTGCTGGAAGAAGCGCTGAAATAAGAACCCGCTCAGGCAAAGCCTTGCGGCTTTATCGGCTCCCCCGAAAGGGGGAGCTTTTTTGTTTCTGCCGGTCAGCATCTTTCCGTTCACGCGGTTTTATCTTCCTGCATAGGATGGTGCACAGCGGAAAAGGGGAGATGACGACATGAGGCAGACAAAGCGGTTTGCGGTGGTGGGCAGCGATGCCCGGCAGGCGGCGGCAGGACGTGCACTGGCGCGGGCGGGGTATACGGTGGGCGGCGTGCAGCAGCTGCCGCAGGCAGACTGCATCCTGCTGCCGCTCCCGCTGGAACAGGCGGATTTGCCGCTGGCGCAGCTGCTGGGCATGGCAAAGCCCGGGGCATTGGCGCTGGGCGGTAAGGTGACGGACAGCGCAAGGACTATCGCCCGGGCGGCGGGGGTGGAACTGGTGGACTACTTTGCCCGCCCGGAGCTGACCGTGTATAACGCCATCCCCACCGCCGAGGGCTGCATCGGCATTCTGCTGGAACGGCGCAGCCGTACCCTGTGGGGCGCGGCGGTGCTGGTGCTGGGCTTTGGCCCGGTGGGGCGGGCGCTTGCGGTGCGTCTGGCGGCACTGGGCGCGCGGGTGACCGTGGCGGCACGCCGCTCGGTGCAGCGGGCCATGGCAGAGGAACTGGGTCTGCGGGCGGTGTCGCTGACAGACCTTGCTGCCGCAGCTGCCGCCTTTGATACGGTGGTGAACACCATCCCCGCGCCGGTGCTGACGGCGGCAGTGCTGGCGGCGCTGCCGAAGGGGTGTCTGATCGTGGATCTGGCCTCAAAGCCCGGCGGCACGGACTTTGCCGCCGCCCGGCGGCTGGGGCACACGGCGCTGCACGCGCTGAGCCTACCGACGGTCTGGGCACCGGAAACGGCAGGGGAGGCGCTGGCGCGCACGGTGCAGACCATTTTGCAGGAGCGGGAGGAGAAGATATGACCACAGAGAAAAAGGGCTGTCTTGCCTTTGCGGTGTGCGGCAGCTTTTGCACGTTGGAGGACGCCTTGGGCGCGGCGCAGGCACTGACGGCACAGGGCTGGACGCTGCTGCCCGTCATGAGCTTTGCCGCGCAGCAGGATACCCGGTTCGGCACCGGGGAAGGCTGGCGGCAGCGCTTACAGGCCGTTACCGGGCAGCCGGTGCTGGACACCCTGCAGGCGGTGGAGCCGCTGGGCCCCCGGCGGCTGGCGCAGGCGCTGGTGGTCGCCCCCTGCACCGGCGCAACGCTGGCGCGGCTGGCGGCGGGACTTTCGGATACGCCGGTGACCCTTGCCGCCAAAAGCCTGCTGCGGGTGGGCAGCCCGGTGGTGCTGGCAGTCTCTACCAACGACGGCCTTGGCGCCTCCGGCGAAAATATGGCGCGGTTGTGCCAGCGCAAGCACTATTACTTTGTGCCCTACGGGCAGGACGACCCCTTTGCCAAGCCCCAGAGCCTGAAGGCCGACCTTGCCCTGCTGCCCGCCGCCGTGGACGCCGCTTTGCGGGGTGAGCAGCTGCAACCGGTGCTGCTGGGACAAAGGAATGTGTAAATCTCTTTTCAGCGGGGAAAAAATGTGGTATACTTCAAATGATGTCTTGTCGGCATAAAACGGATAAGCGGAGAATATCAGATGAAAAAATTTACCGCAGCACTGTGCACTGTGCTGCTTTTGATAGGCGCTGTGCTGGTGCCCGGCGCGGCAGCAGCCGGCCCGGCGCTGGCCAATACCCGGGCATACTGCATCATGGATGCAGACACCGGCCTTGTGCTGGCGCAGCAGAATATGGACGAGGAACTGCACCCGGCCTCCATTACCAAAGTAATGACCCTTGGTCTTGCCTGCGAGAAGGCGCAGGGAGACTGGGATGACGTAAAGCTGACCGTGACCCACGAGGACGTCTATTCGCTGGCGGGCACGGATTCCAGCCATATCGCCCTGCGGGAGGGGGAAGAAGTCCCCCTGGCGGATGCGCTGTACGCCACCCAGATGGCCAGCGCCAACGACGGCGCCAACCTGCTGGCGGAGTATTTTGGCGGCGGCACCATCGCGGACGGCGTGGCGGCCATGAATGCACAGGTGGAGGAGCTTGGCCTTGCCCACACCCACTTTTCAAACCCCCACGGCATCAGCGATGACGACCACTACACCAGCTGCTACGATATGGCACAGATTTTGCGCTGGGCGCTGCAGCAGCCGGGGTTTGAGGACCTGTTCACCCGCAACGAGATGTACACCATGCAGCCCACCAACATCCAGCCGGTGACCCGCTACTTCTCCCAGCAGGATAAGATCCGCATCGGCTCCAGCCGCTACCATATCGACAGTGTGCTGGGCTCCAAGCTGGGCTATACCAACACCGCCCGGTACAGCTATGTCTGTCTGGCGGAGCAGGACGGGGTGCGGTTGATCTGCGCGACCATGCAAAGCCAGCTGAGCACCGATAAATATAACGATATGCGCACCCTGCTGGACTACGCCTTTGCCACCTACAAAAACTACACCCAGCTGCCCGGCGGCACGGTCACCGCACAGCTGGCTGTGGCGGGCGGCGGGCAGAGCCTTGGCACCGTTACTGTGGCCGACCCCGGGGTGAAGCTGCTGCTGGCCGAGGGCTTATCCGCGCAGGACGTGACCGTGGACTTGGAGCTGCCGGAGCAGTATCTGCTTGGCGCAGAGCCCGCCGTGTATGCGGTGTACACCCTGAACGGCGGCGCGCAGCAGGAGAGCACCAGCGTGCGGGTAAAGGCGGAGATCACAGGTCTGGCGGAACTGCTGGAGCAGAGCGTCGGCACAAAGCTGGAAGCCGCCAGGGACGTGGAGCCGGGCAGCAGCGCATGGCTGCTGGCGGGCATCTCGGTGGGGTGCACCATAGGTGCAGCCGTGGTTACCGTACTGGTGCTGCGGGTACATTCCCGCCTGAAAAAGCGCCGCAAAACGGCAAGGCACCATAAAAAAGCGTAAAAGCCTGTTCAAAACCAGACTTTTCCAGATAAAGAAAAAACTTTCAGAAAAAAAGAGAGGTACAATATCATGGGTAAGTTTATTTTTACGCAGACCGAGATCCCCGGCGTGGTGGTCATTGAGCCGCAGGTGTTCGGCGACGACCGCGGCTATTTTATGGAGACCTACCAGAAGGACCAGTTCGCAGAGGCCGGTATCGACAAGGAATTTGTGCAGGACAACCAGAGCCGCTCCACCCGGGGCGTGCTGCGCGGGCTGCACTTCCAGAAGAACCACACCCAGGGCAAGCTGGTGCGCGTGACCAAGGGCGAAGTGTACGACGTGGCCGTGGACTGCCGCCCCCACAGCGCCACCTTTGGCAAGTGGGTGGGCGTGACCCTTTCCGAGGACAACAAGAAGATGTTCTATATCCCGGAGGGCTTTGCCCACGGTTTTCTGGTGCTGAGCGATGTGGCAGAGTTCTGCTATAAGTGCACCGATGTCTACGACCCCACCAGCGAGGGCGGTATCCCCTACGATGACCCCACCGTCAACGTGCAGTGGCCGGACTGCGGCTGTGAGCACAAGACCAGCGCAAAGGACAAGCTGCACGAGCCCTTTGCCGCCCAGAAGTTCGAGTATTTTGAAAAGTGGTGATCGCCCGTGGCAAAACTCAAAGCAATGTGGAACGGCTTCTGGCGCTACCGCTATCTGCTGTGGAACCTTGTAAGCCGTGATTTCAAGCTGAAGTACCGCCGCAGCGTGCTGGGCGTGGTGTGGAGCGTGCTGAACCCGCTGCTGATGTGCCTTGTGTACTGGGCGGTGTTCAGCAGCCTGATGGATATGCGCGGCAGCGGCATCGACAACTTTGCCGTCTTTCTGATGTGCGGTCAGCTGCTGTTCAACTTCTTCAACGAGGCTACCTCCACCAGCATGAGCAGCGTGCTCAGCGCCGCCCCGCTGCTGAAAAAGGTGTATATCCCCAAGTATATCTTCCCGCTGGAAAAATGCTGCTTTGCCATGGTGAACTGCATCTTCAGCTTTGTGGCGCTGCTGCTGGTCATGATCTTTACCGGCGCGCCTTTCCACCTGACCATTTTTGAGGCGCTGTACCCGCTGGTGACTCTGTTCTTCTTCAGTCTGGGCGTCAGTATGTTCTTAGCGGCGGCTACCGTGTTCTTCCGGGATATCATGCATATCTGGAGCGTGTTCGTCACCGCGCTGCTGTATTTCTCCGCCATCTTCTACGACCCCACCCAGATGACCTTTTCCATCGGCGGGTTCAATATGCAGCAGATCATCAAACTGAACCCCATGTACTGGTATATCACGGGCTTCCGCCGCACGGTGATGTGGGGCATCCCGCTGGATTGGAATATGTTCCTTGTCTGTGGCATCTGCGCCGTAGTGTCCATGGTAGTGGGGCTGCAGGTGTTCCGCAAAACGCAGGACCACTTTGTGCTGCACATTTAAGGAGGGTGAACAATGGAACCGATCATCAAAGTGGACAATGTTTCCATGTGCTTCAACCTTTCCAAGGAAAAGCATGAGAGCCTGAAGGAGTACTTCCTGGCCATGGTGCAGGGACGGCTGCAATACGACGAGTTCTACGCTTTAAAGGACGTCAGTCTGGACATTATGCCCGGCGATTTTTACGGCCTTGTGGGCTTGAACGGCTCGGGCAAATCCACCCTGCTCAAGACCATTGCCGGGGTGTACAAGCCCAGCAAGGGCAAGGTGACCGTAAACGGCACCATCGCCCCGCTTATCGAGCTGGGCGCGGGCTTTGATATGGATCTGACCGCCCGGGAGAACATCTACCTCAACGGCACAGTGCTGGGCTTTTCGCCCAAGTATCTGGACGAAAAATTTGACGAGATCGTAGAATTCAGCGAACTGGAAAACTTTCTGGATGTGCCGCTGAAAAACTACTCCTCCGGCATGGTGGCGCGCATCGGTTTTGCCATTGCCACCATCACCAAGCCCGATATCCTCATTGCGGACGAGGTGCTGTCGGTGGGCGATTTTTTGTTCCAGCAGAAGTGCGAAAAGCGGATGCAGGAGCTGATGGCGGGCGGCACCACGGTCATTCTGGTGTCCCACTCTATCGAGCAGATCGAGCGGATGTGCACCAAGGTGGCATGGCTGAGCCACGGCCACCTGAAAATGAACGGGGACACCCAGACAGTCTGCGCCGCCTACAAGGCGACCCAGCGCGGCGAGGTCTGATATGAATGTACGGTTGAAACGCGCCAAGGAGCTGGCCGGCTATGCCGTGCAGCTGACAAAGGAAGAGGGCCTGCCCACCATGGTCAAACGCGGCGCGGGCTTTGTAAAGCGCCGCTGCTTTGGCAAGCGCGCGCGCTACCTACCCGCCAAAAAGGTGCTGGAAGCCCAGCGTGCCGAGATGGCCGGCAAAACGGCGGCAGACTGCGGCCTGCCCACCATCTCGGTGCTGACCCCGCTGTATAATACCCCTGAAAAATACCTGCGGGAGTTTCTGGATTCCTTTGTGGGGCAGACCGCGCCCAACGGGCAGCTCTGCCTTGCTGATGCTTCGGACGCTGCCCACGGGGACGTGGAGCGGATCGTAAAGGAATATCAGCAAAAGAATCAACAGATCGTATACAAAAAGATCGAAAATAAGGGCATTGCGGCCAACACCAACGCCGCCGCGCAGCTGGCGACAGGGGAGTATCTGGCGCTGGCTGACCACGACGACATTCTGGCACCCCATGCCCTGTACACCATGGGCAAGGCCATCTTGCAGCTGCGGCAGCGCGGCGAACCGGACGGCTTTCTGTATAGCGATGAGGCACTGTTCACTAAGAGCATCCGCCGCCCCATGGTGGCGCACTTCAAGCCGGACTACGCCCCGGATTACCTGCTGTGCTGCAACTACATCTGCCATCTGGCGGTGTTCCAAAAAGCACTGTGGGAGCAGCTGGGCGGCGAGCGCCCGGAATGCGACGGCAGTCAGGATCATGATCTGTTCCTGCGTCTGCTGGAAAAGACCGGCGGTGCCGCCCATGTGCCGCAGGTGCTCTACTACTGGCGGGTGCACGCGGGGTCTACCTCCGGCGGTGCAGACGCCAAGCCCTATGTGGCGGCAGCGGCCAAAAAGGCGCTGGCAGACCACCTGACCCGCACCGGGCGCACCGGCACGGTGG
>ENA-OYYK01000686-OYYK01000686.1-human-gut-metagenome-genome-assembly--contig:-NODE-686-length-22365-cov-6.719274_pt1 | contig 22365 bp, 16 predicted proteins | sample MGYA00243247_ERZ653443 | MGnify/ENA primary metagenome ERZ653443 (study PRJEB26926, sample SAMN06165010) | human gut metagenome | biome: ENVO:00009003; feature: ENVO:2100002; material: ENVO:00002003... | reverse complement strand
ACGAGATTACTACGCGTCTCGTGGGCTCGGAGATGTGTATAAGAGACAGTAACTGTGCTATTATTAGCCGTGTAATTTCATTTTTAGAAAGGAACTGCCATGAATAACAGAGCCGGTTGCCTTGTAACTAATCTGTCAGGGGAAATGGCTTATCAGTCTTTTCGCCCCAATCCGCTTCCCCCTGAGCCGCCTATTGAGATGAGTAATGAGCTGATTGCCAAGCTGATTGACGCAAATCGAAGGCTGGCTACACTGGATGGCCTGTCTTCCCGTATTCCGAATATGGATTTGTTTGTTTCCATGTATGTGCGGAAGGAAGCACTGCTTTCTTCCCAGATCGAAGGGACGCAGTGTACGCTGGATGACATTTTGAACCCCTTTGCGGAGGAAAACACAAACCTCAATGTATCAGATGTTGTGAATTACATCCGTGCGGAGGAATACGCGATCAATCGCCTTCAAACGCTCCCGCTGTGTAACCGATTGATTAAAGAAACACACGCTGTTCTGATGGAGGGGGTGCGCGGTCAGGAAAAGAATCCCGGTGAATTCCGTTATTCGCAAAATTGGATCGGCGGTCAGGGAAGCACATTGAGAAATGCGCGGTATATTCCGCCAAATCCAGAAGATATGGTAGATGCCATGTCCGATCTGGAGAAATATATGAATGGGGAGGATTCCCTTGACCCACTGATCCAGGCAGCACTGATCCATTACCAGTTTGAAACAACCCATCCTTTTTTAGATGGAAATGGCCGGGTAGGGCGGCTTCTGATTACGCTGTTTCTCATGGAGAAGAAAATACTCTCCGCACCGTCGCTTTATATCTCCTATTTTCTGAAAATGAACCGGGTCGAATACTATGACCGGATGACGCAAGTACGAAAAACCGGGGACTACGAGCAGTGGGTTCTCTTTTTCCTGCAAGCACTATCCGATTCTGCCGAGGATGCAATTCAAACAATTGACCGTCTTACGGAAATTCACAACCGGAATGTACAAAAATTTAATAGCATGACAAAGCGGCAGCAAACCAACGCAATAAACTTTCTTATTTATTTGGAAAAGAACCCCATTATCGATATTCAAAAAACTGCGACAGCCCTAAATTTGTCCTATAATACAGCCGCAAAAAATGTTGCGTCTTTTGTGGATAATGGGATTTTACAGCAAACAGAAAAGTCGGGAAGAGCAAAAATATATTCCTACGTAGATTATCTGGCGGTGCTGAGAAAGGACACTTAACGCTCTCGATTTTGAGGCTTATATGACACGGCTTCAATGCCGTCTCTTGTGCGGAAGAACCGTTCCGGGAGACGGTATTTTTCCAGATACCGCTTCTGCTGTTCCTCGGAAAGACTGCCGAAGGATTCTTTGTGGCAATCGCAGATGAAGAACGTACCGGCAATGATGTCCACAATCTCATTGGTATCTTCGTCCCGGATGGCGCGGTTCAGGGGCAGGCCATTGATTTTCCCTTCAGAATTGCAGACAATACAGACCTGCTCATCAAAGGGGTAACAGGCTTCAATATCGCCGCCTACGGTCTGCTGCATGGCGTCCAGAGAAGTGCCGACTTCCGCGATCCGTGCCGTCTTTCCGGGTTCCACCAAAACCACTTGGATGGTAGGACCCCGGACGGCGTCGGCGGCAAGCTCCGGCTGAAAAGGAATTTCCTTGAATCCAAAGCTGTCACAGAAATAGAATCCCGGCGTAATACCGGCGGCATCCTCCACCTCCACAACATCCGAGACGGAGAGGCTGTGTCCCCGGAAGCCCTCCGGCCTGCGAGAATTAAAGAGGGTAAATACATCCTCCAGATTCCGGCATTTCACATCGCCGGAGTAGACCTTATCGTAGGCGGCACTGTCCGGCTCCGCAGAATGCAGAATCCGACGAGCGGTGTCCAGACACAGGAATTTAAGCTGCTTCGGGTCCCGGTCTGTGTTGATCTGATAAATATTGATTTTCAACGGCAAAAATCCTCCTTTCGCTTCAATCCAATCCTGATTTTGAGCTGATCATTAACATCCTTGCCGCACTTGGGCGGCTCGTCCCAAATCTCGTACCTGTTACGCAGACCACCGACAATTCCGGCCACCGCGCCCCGGCCAACGACATCGTTGTCCAGATGGAGCCGAAGTGTCCGAATCTCCGGGTGATCCGCCAGATACCGGGACAGAGCAACCGGCACTACATCTTCCCGTTTGGTGACAAATACCCCGGCAAGGGACAGCAGATGATCCTCATGCCAGTTCTTTCCCTCGAACAGCTCCATGGTGGCGTAGCTCAAAGCGTCAATGGCAGACTCGAAGACATGAACGGTCCGGCTCTTGCCGGGAATAGAGAAAGAGTAGTGCTTGTCGCTGCCGGACAGCTCCCCTTTGTAGTCCCCAACGGTTCCACGGACATTGCCATAGCGGGCAGTGCCGTCCTTGTCATAACCTAGAAACACGGCACTGTGGTATTTCTGGGATTCAAAGAGCAGATTATTCTCCAGACAGTAGCGGATAATAACGTCGTGGATGCCGCGGCCTTTCAGATAGCGGATCACGGTGTCCGCGTTGCCGTTCCGCTCAGGGAGCAGCAGCTTTTTTGATTCTGCCTTGGGAGCCGGTGCGGGGATCGTCTTAGGCAGGGGTGCGCCATGAATGATCTCCATAGCCTCCATAAAAGAACAGCCCCTGACCTTCACGAGATAGTCAAGGGCCGTCCTGCCGCCTGTTTGCCGGGAAAACCAGTGCCATTTCCCGTTGCTGATTCTGAGGGAATCGTGGTCTCTGGTGCAGTAGGTATCGCCGGACACCTTCACCAGCTGATCCGGCTCGTAAATTTGAAGATATGTCAGTAAATCCAGCTGTTTGGCTTGCTGGATGTCCTCCGGGGTGAAGTATGCCATGGGCTACCGCTCCTCTCGGTGTGCCTTTTGGGCATACAGATGGCACATATCATTCGCCTTTGCTTCGATAATGGCCTGCACTTCCTCCATATGGGGACTTTCGTGATGCTCCCAGGCCCGAAATACATCCTGCAAGGGATGCTCGGATTTGAGAAGTGCCTGACACTGCCTGGTTGTTAGGTCATTGTATTCCAGGGATAACAGAATGTCCTCCCGGATGGTGTACTCGTAGGCGCTGTCCAGAATTTTCTCCGGGGGCAGCGACAGAAGATGCTGCCGGTAGTGTTCCTGTTCGTCAAACATCTTTTGGTAGAGACGTGTGTTTAATTCTTGATTTGTGATAAATATTGCCTTCCTTTCATTTTCGGGTATAGAAAAAGCACCTGCCGGTGAAGACAGATGCTATTTTCCGGTTTGGATTATTGCAACGCACTTAAATCAATTTCGTATTTCATCTCTTTTGGCGGCTGATAGGCTTTCATGAACATGACCATATACCATGGATAATACCACACCCCATCAACGGATTCGATATTTCCTTTGCAGAGCACGGTCGCTTTTTCAAATTTCCAGCCCTCTGTTTTGCGGATTCTGTCCATGGCGGAATGTACCTTGAAATCGTTTCCGGATTTGGCTTCGATCAGTTCGATTCCCATTCCGTTTTGAATAACAAAGTCGATTTCGCCGGTTTTCTTTCCGTCATAATAATTCAGCTGAAAACCATTGCATTTTAGCTGCTGCGCAACCACATTTTCCAGAATACTGCCCATGTTGATCTGCAGCGCACCGTTGAGAATCTCAAACTGTACATTTTCCATGCAGGCAGCACACAGCAGACCGGTATCTCCCATAAACAGCTTGAAGAGATTCCGCTTTTCATTCAACATGAGCGGTGGTTGCGGCTCCCCCACATTGTAGCAGGGAAGCGCGACGCCCGCGTCGGCCAACCAGTTGAAGCTATCCGCATAGCGGAGCTGTCGACCATTGGGGTCTAATGCGGCCAACACAAACCTGCGCTTTTTATCGTTCAGCTGGCTGGGAATGCTGTCAAAAATAGCACGAACCTTGACCTTTTCGCTGCCCTGTGCATACTGCGCGATATCCAGCCGGTACAGCTCCAGTATCTCCGTTTGGCGAGCGATCACCAGAGCAATATCATGGGTATTCACATAGGTCTGGACTACATCCGGCATACCACCGACCACAATATAGCTATACAGCAGCTTGCACATGGTCTGATGAATGGCATCCGTGACCGGCGTTCCCGTCTCGTAGCAGCCTTTCAGGTACTGAATCGTCGATTTCTGTACGCCGTTGGCCCACAGATATTCCTCCAGATCCATAGGATACATCTGATAAAGCTCCTCAAAGCCGACCGGATAGGATCGCACTTCTCTGTGCCTGACGCCCAAAAGGGAGCCGGATTCGATATAGTCGAAGCGGCCGTCTTCCACCAGAAACTTGATGGCAGTCCTAGCGTTGGGACACGCCTGAATTTCATCCAGAAGCACCAGCGTATTGCCGGGGATCATTGGCTTCCTGGTATAAGCGGTCAGACCCGCAATGATAGTATTGGCATCCAGATTCCCGGAGAAGATCTTTGCCGCATCGGTATCTGTGATGAAATTGACCTCCACAAAACAGGAATACTGTTCCTTGCCAAACTGGCGGATAACGGTCGTTTTGCCGGTCTGACGTGCGCCCATGATACAAAGAGCCTTTTTATTCGGCTGCCCCTTCCATTCCAGCAGTCTGTCATATGCCTTTCGATACAGCATTTGGCCACCCCCTAAGCATATTGTAACACGGCCAGTGTAACATTATTCTTCGGCTTTGTCAAATGGTATGTAACGTTTTTCTTACTTTATAGGAGACTGCATGTTACGTTTTTCGAATGCGGCAAGAGAGCATTTGTAGCAGTCAATAAAAGCGGTGGATTTGCTTACTTATAGAGCTTCAGCAAGAGGGCGTTTACGTCCTCCGTGGGCAGCTCTTTGGCAATGAGCATATTACGGAACCGGAGAAGCGCGTATTTGGCAAGGCGCAGCTCGGAATCATTCAGGGTTACATAACGCATTTTCTCCTTGGAAAACAACATAATGGACAACTCCTTTTTCTTCCATTATATCGCATTTCCAGAAAGCAGGCAAATGTGCGAAGTGTTTACCGTTCCAAATCACGGGATTCCCGCTGGGGCTGGATTTCGTCTTCATCCTGCACACCGTCCACGATCTCATTTTCCCGCTTGTCCATATTCAGCAGGATGTTCAGCTGATCCAGACGGGCGGCTTTTTCCTTCAGCTCCTCCTCTCTGGGAAAGGGCATTGCGATTTCCTGTTTGGCGTTTTCAACCTGGATTTCCAGATTTTTCAGCTTCTCCTTGTATTCGATCTGTTGTGTCGGCATACTTTCCAGCAGGTTATCTATGCGCTGGATGTTGCCAAAAACATCCGTACCCAGACTAACTTTGTAGGTCAACGCACCCTGCAAGGAAATCTTGAACAGCTTTTCAAAGCTGTCAAAGCAGAGTGTCATCTGAAAACCGCGGTAGGAGCCAAGAGGAATGGGATTGGTGCCGGTCATGGTATTGCAGGCATCCAGAAGGGCAGTACCGGCAGCTTTCTTCTCCGTGAGGGTATGACCGTCTATCACCATGGGGCTGAAACCGTCCTCGTTTGGATGCGTGTTCTCTTTGAGCAGTACCATATCTGACCGGAGACCATCTATCATCTGCCGCGTGGACGCAATTTGCATAGGGAAGCTGTGAATGAGCTTATCTTCCAGAGCGTACCGCTGGCTCATGTGGTTCGAGCGCAGGAGCTTCAGCTTCTGCACCTCAATATCTAAGTCCATTTTTTCCTTGATCTGAGGATTTCCGGAACACAGCGCCTTGATCTCGGCGTAACTCAGAGCGGTTTCGTCAATGTCCTCCGCGCTGCGCACCGGGGATTTGGAGGTCATGATCTGGCCGATGAACTTCTGCTTGCCCTCCACCAGCTGATACAGATAGCTGTCAAAGGTGTTCTCCGTTACATAGGTGTAGATGTCTACCTTTGGGTTTTCATTGCCCTGACGGATAATGCGCCCCTCCCGCTGTTGCAAATCGGATGGCCGCCATGGGCAATCCATATGGTGCAGGGCAATGAGCTTCCGCTGGGCGTTGGTTCCGGCTCCCATTTTCTGGGTGGAGCCGATCAGTACCCGAATTTCGCCGGAGCGCACCTTTCCGAACAGCTCCTTTTTGGCAGCTTCTGTTTTGGCGTCGTGAATGTAGGCAATCTCGGTTTCCGGGATGCCTTTGTCCAGCAGTTTCTTTTTCAGATCGTCGTACACATTGAACTGCCCATCATTGTGCGGGGTGGAGAGGTCAACGAAAACCATCTGCGTGGACTTTTTCTCCGCTGTCCGCTCCCAGATGTTATACACATTTTCGGCGCAGACGGCGACTTTCCCGGTATCGCTGTCCGGAAGCATGGGGTTAATGAGCCGCTGATCCAATGCCAGCTTCCGGCCATCGTTGGTGATGACCAGCATATTGTCCTCATTGGAATCTACCTGCTTATTGCGCACCTTTTCCGCCCGCTCGGAAAGACTGGCGACGATTTTCTCCTGCTGCTCCGAGGGCTGTAACACTACATTATGGTACTCTGCCTCCGGTACAGGCATCTTCAACATATCCGCCGTCTGGATGTCCGCGATCTCCTTGAACATGGACATCAGCTCCGGAAGATTGAAGAATTTGGCGAACCGGGTTTTCGACCGGTAGCCGGTGCCTTCTGGGGCAAGCTCAATGGCGGTGACGGTCTCACCAAAGGTGGACGCCCATGCGTCAAAGTGGAGCAGCCCTTTCTCTTTCAGTGTGCTGTATTGCAGATATTTCTGCATGGTATAAAGCTCTACCATACTGTTGGAAATGGGAGTGCCGGTGGCAAATACCACGCCTCGCCCGCCGGTCAATTCGTCCAGATAGCGGCATTTCATATAGAGGTCGCTGGACTTCTGTGCTTCCGTCTGGGAGATACCGGCCACATTGCGCATTTTTGTAAACGCGGCGAGATTCTTGAACACGTGGGCTTCATCCACAAAAATCCGGTCAACGCCCAGCTCCTCAAAGGTGATGACGTCATCCTTACGGCTCTGGTCATTGAGCCTTTCCAGCTTCTGCTGAATACTTTTCTTACTGCGCTCCAGCTGCTTCACGGAGAAATTGTCGCCGTTATTGCGCTTCAGCTCCCGAATGCCGTCCAGAATCTCTTGTTTCTGCTGCTCCAGTATGAACTTCTGCCGTTCCTGGGACATGGGGATTTTCTCAAACTGGCTGTGCCCGATGATAATGGCATCGTAGTCACCGGTAGCGATTCGGGAACAGAACCGTTTCCGGTTCTTGGTTTCAAAGTCCTTTTTGGTGGCAACCAGAATGCTGGCGGCGGGGTAGAGCTGCAAATATTCGGCAGCCCACTGCTCGGTCAGATGATTCGGCACCACAAACAGGCTTTTTTGACACAACCCCAGCCGCTTGCTCTCCTGAGCGGCGGCTACCATCTCGAACGTCTTCCCAGCCCCCACCGTGTGTGCCAGCAGGGTATTTCCACCATAAAGGATGTGGGCAATGGCATTCACCTGATGGGGCCGCAGGGTGATTTCCGGATTGATTCCCACAAAATTCAGATGGCTTCCGTCATATTCCCGTGGCCGGATACTGTTGAATCTCTCATTGTAGAGCGCCGTCAGCCGCTCCCGGCGTTTTGGATCAGCCCAGATCCAGTCCGAAAATTCCTGTTTGATCTGTTCCTGCTTTCCCTGAGCAATGGCGGTCTGCTTCGCATTCAGAACAGCGATCTTCCGACCGTCTCTGTCATACGTATAATCGAAAATCCGCACATCCCGCAGATTCAGCGTTTCCTCAATGATCCTGTAGGCGTTGATGCGCTCTGTACCAAAGGTGCTGTCGGAGCGGACGTTGGTTCTGTCCAGGCTTTTCCCCTCAATATTCCATTCACCGGTATAGGTACTGTAATGCACCTTGATATTCCGTTTATGGATGTATGGGGTGCGCAGCAATTCAAACATGAAATCCTGAATGACATCCGGGGGAAGCCATGCAGCGCCCAATCTGACAGTGATTTCTCCCGCTGTCAGGTCAACGGGCTGCACCGCTTCCAGAGACTGAACATTGACGGTGTACCGCTCGTCCTTCTCGGCAAATAATCTTGCCGTCCGCAGCTTCTCCCGGACATTGCCGGAAAGGTATTCATCCGCTGGCAGATACTTATGAGCCACATCCTCATTCCCGTCATGAGCCGGATTCAGGAAGATGACGCCCCTCAAGTCAGAAAGAATGGCATCCTCACTCTTACGGGTCAGCTCCATCATGTAGGGCATGTCCACTTTTGCTTTTTCAGCCAGTGACAGGGCTAGTGCCTCCGAGGCAGTGTCTACAGAGGTGATGGTCACTCTTTGCCGAATGGTGCGCTTAGTGAACATATCTGCTTTTCGCAGGAAATTCCCCTCGCTGTCCCGTACCTCCAGAGAGGACAGAAGATAATAGGCGTTGTCGGCAGAAAAGGCGGAGACATTGGTGCGGCTATTGATCCGGCCATACTTCGCTACGAAGCTGTCGTAGAGAGTATTTAAGTTTGCCTGCTCCGCATGGATCATGGACTCCGGGTAGTCCTCCGTCTGGTATTCAATGAGCTTGCGAACACAGTCCCGGATACCGATAAGGCCGCGGATGCGCTGCTCGGCGGTGGCCGATACCGATACCGGACGCATGAGGCTGTTTTCCCGGAAGTACAGCTTGCCCTCCACAACGGCGAAACTAAAATTCCGCACATCGGGGTCGGCGGGCAGATAACCCGTTTCTTCCTCCTGAAGATCATCCAGATCTACGGCTTGTATCTCACCTTGGATATGACCAATAGCGGCAGCCAGCAGAGATTCCAGACTCTGACCCTCGTGGGGGATACAGGCGGTTTCCATACCATAGGGGCCGGATACCTCCTGCATTTCACCTAGGATCATGTCCGGATGGGATACAAAGTAGGCATTCATTTTCAGCCCGTTTCCGTCAGTGTCCAGATGCACCCAGTCCGGCTCCATGTCGGTCATGCCGCCGCGCTTTTGCAGGAACAGAATGTCGGATGTGACCTCCGTACCGGCAGCGGCCTTGAAGGTATCATTTGGCAGCCGGATAGCACCCAGCAAATCCGCTCTTTGGGCGATGTACTTTCGGACAGACGGATTCTCCTTATCCATGGTGCCTTTGCTGGTGATGAAGGCCACCACGCCGCCGGGGCGCACCTTATCCAAGGCGCGGGCAAAGAAATAATCATGAATAAGGAAGTTGTATTTATCGTACTTCTTATCCAGTACCTTGAACTGCCCAAAGGGTACGTTGCCAATGGCTACATCAAAGAAGCTGTCCGGCAGGTCGGTTTTCTCAAAGCCCTGAACCGCAATGTTGTTTTTCTGATAGAGCTGCTGGGCAATGCGCCCGGAAATGCTGTCCAGCTCCACGCCGTACATTTTGGAGTTGCCCATTTCCTCCGGAAGCAGACCCATAAAGTTGCCAACGCCGCAGCTGGGTTCCAGAATGTTGCCGGTCTGGAAGCCCAGATTGGCAAGAACCTGATACATGGCACGAATTACAACAGGCGGGGTGTAGAACGCTGTCAGGGTGGATTCCCGGGCGGCGGTGTATTCATCCTCGGTCAGCAGGACTTTCAGCTCGGCGTAATGGGCGTTGGATTCCTCGAAGAATTGGGGCAGGCCGCCCCAGCCTACATATTGGGAGAGAATGTCCTGTTCATCCGGCGTGGCCAGACGGTTTTCGGCTTCCAGCTTGTGCAGCAGCTCTATGGCGTGAACGTTGTGATAGAAACGCTCAATGGGAACACCAATACCCAGATCATTCGTGGAGATATGATAGTTCCTGCGGTCATCTGCGGCGACTTCGGGCTGGAGAGCATGGGGGAGAATGGGCGAAGAAGGAGGTAGCTCCGCCGCGCCCGCATCGGCCATGACTTGACGAATGAAGGGCGTATTTTCCAGAGCCTCCGGGTCAACAAGTTTTCCGTCCACGATCCCGCCCTTTGCCAGTTCCTCCCGAACCTGCTGGGGATCGACGTCATCGAAAGTGTCTTCTTCCATATCCGGCACGGAATCAGCGATTTGGGCTGCTTGGGGATGGTAGTTATGAACTTCTTCCGCGGCATCTTCCAGAGTGTCAAAGGGGCCGTCAATATATCTGGCGGTCCCATCCGTCATGCCATAATGGTTGTAATAAAAGCCGTTGACATGGAGCTGTATCTGAATTTCCTCACCGTTATCCGTCAATCTCTGAACGACCTTATTTTGGATGCCGTGGAGGGCAACCTTGGCAAGCTGTTCCTCCGAAAAGGCCACCAACTCGTCAAAATCCGGGTCAGTAAGCTCCTGTTCCGTCAGCTCTTTCAGGGAGCTGTATTTTCGGGAATCCACGATAATGCCGTCAATGTACCGATCCAGTTTGAAATCCATCAGGTCAACGCTGACCTGAACGGGGACTTCTTCATCCGTGATGGTGGTGTAGGCAATATCGACTTTCCGTAGATCGGAGAAATCCGGCTCGCTGTCATATTCTTCAGCGCAGAATTCTGTAATAAGCTCTTTGGCCTTTTCCAAATCCTCGTTGACGGCCTGCCTCGCCAGCGGGCGAATGGTGTGGTCTTTGCCAAAAACAGAGAACGTTCCGGCCAGGTAGCTTTCCATAGCCTCCATGCCACGCTTCCGGATTTCAAAGGAACGGTCACTGGGCTGTGTTGCTTCCATGAGAGGCTGCATCATGGAAACATAAATGGTATTGACTTGCTCCGGGTCAGAAAGCTGCTCCTGAATTTCCGCGACGCCCTCCCAGTAGTCAAAATCACTTCTGGGGGTGGGACGCTGAAAACCGTCCGGCGCATTGGAAAAGAACGACATGATCTGTCGGGCAAGCTGATTGATCTCATAGTCGGCCATTTTATCCGTATCGCTGGGATACAGGTAGACGCCGGCGGAGATCATGTTGGATACCCATTTGGTAACGGCTGGCCATTTCATGTTTACCTGAGCATAGGGCGCACCGATACTCCCGTGGCTGAAAAAGAAACCGGTACTGTCGTAGACCCGGTTGTCGTTTCCACCGTGGTAGCCGCTGTATTCTCCATGCTGCCGTTTCAGAAATTTCTCCCGTTCCTTGGCATCCGTATTCCGGATGAAAAAGGAGAACACATCCAGCCGTGATCGGAACTCGCTCTCATGGCCGCGCAGTGCCTGGTTGATTTCATCGTCGGAAATAAAATACCGCCGCAGAGAATCAAAACCTTCAGCGGCGGTGAATGTCAGGGGGATTCGCTGTAAATCTTCCAGCTTTTGCAGCAGCTCGGCGGGGTTATACAGGCGGCTTACCATGAGGCTGCGGTCATTGGCATGGGCGGCTGCAAAAAGTGTCCATTCATCTATAAGCTGTTTCAGCGTATCCGGGGATTCCAAAAGCCGCTGCATCTGGGCTTCGATTTCAGGAAAGCCGCGATTGGAGGAATAGGTTTTCGCTGTAAGCGGAAGATACCCGTCCTCTTTCACCTGGGCAGAGCATTCCCGCACGGCAAAGGCAAGGGACTGGGCAATTCTGCGCCGCTCAAAGGCCGGGACCTGTTCCAGCTCATCTTTGGGTATATACCGCCCCATATCCAGCAGTTCCCGGATACGTTTCGCCGCCTGCTCCCAAGTGACAAGGGTGGTATGCAGATTCCGGACAGTGTGCCCAGGGGAAATGCGAATGCCCTCCGGGTCATACCAGACGGCGTAATCCTGATCTTGAATGATCAGCCCCGCACCATTGGTGCCGTAGCTTCTTTGCAGGAAATCGGCATTGTCCGGCTTGTCTTTCATGAAGTAGGCACATATGATTTTTCGGCTGTCACGGTCATTGAAGCCCATGCACAGGGCTTCGTCAATGACCTGCTGGGGAAGCTGCAACTGCGGGAAAAAGGCCTGCTGCGCTTCCTCCGGTACAGAAAAGCCGCCGTCCAGGAAGGAAACCTGTTCCTCCACACTGGGCAGCGGCGATTCTTCAATTACGCGTAAATCAGCTGACTGTAAATGATCTCCTCTGCGGCCTGCCGGATGTTGTTCATCCGCTGGACCCACAGCATCTGATCCCGGGCTTTCAGTTCTTCCGTCACGCCCTGCTCCAGGGCCATCTGAGTTGTCAGCTGCTCCAGCATCCGGTTGGCCTCCCGGTCCACCTCCTCCAGATGGGCGTTCAGCGTGCCCTCCATCAGCATCCCGGTGTACAGCCCCTCCCGGTGCTTGCGGAGGTAGCTGTGGCGCAGCATCCCGTACTTGCCCACCTTGGGACTCTCCGGGGGAATCAGGTTGGGTAGACGGTAGTCTCCCTGCATTCTGTAAGTCAGTTCCATTGTTCTGGCTCCTTTCGTCATTTTTTCTGGCTTCATTGTACACAGTGTCTCCGAAAGAATCAAATGTGCGAGATTGTTGCCGTTCCAGAGATTTCACGGTAACACCGATTTCCCGAAGAACGGATTGGGACAGCGTGCTGGCAGCCGAACCCAATATGGAAGCGGTGATCTCGGTATTGAAATCCAGAATGCAGCCAGAAACGTCGGAGTCCAGTTCAGGCGCATAGCCGCAGCGGTGGAGAACCATGTAGCGAACGCTTTCACTGACAGCGTCCTTGAACCATCTGGCAATGCTGTTATTGTCCAGTTCCTCCAGAAAGCTGTCCTTCTTGTTGTTCAGCAGGTCGGGAAGGCAGTCCCCGGCGGCTTCTTCCGCAAGCTGCCGGGAAAGTATCTCCACAGCATCCAGAAACGAGCCGTCCCGGTTCAGAAGGAACTTGTCCTGCAATGCCTGAATGACCTCATTTTCGTACTCCGGTTTCATCTGCCAAAGGGAAATATCTCGATTTTCCCGACTGTTGGTATCCGAGATGTCAAATACATAGCGGATGCGGTAAGACAAGCTGGGGTCGCGCAGCAGAGCAATGCCGGTGGCTCCCCGGTTTACCCGGCGTCCCAGACGGTTCCAGATATCGATTTCCGCACAGGCTGTGGCATCCGGACGCTGGGCATGGATAAGCACCTGTTCCCGGAAGGTGTACTTATAGTTCCGGGCAGCAGTCCGCAGGAAGGCAGCGTAATTTCCGGAGCGGGCTACGATTTCCCGCGTTTTGCGGGCAAGCAGCTCCGAAAGAATTTCATCTTTTCTGGGCATAGCTTCCCCCTAACGCAGGGTAACGGAAACTTCCACCGTGACCCCGTCCTCCTGAATGGAGGCGTACAAAAGCCCCGTCCTGGCATTGGATACTTTCGTCACCATCTGGTTCAGCCGGCATACGGTTCCGTTGATCTCCTCCTGGGTGTCGGCGTAGTAGTAGCCTCGCTCGTCGCTGCAAATGGGGTATCCATCCTGCCGCAGACTGTTGATCTTCCTGCGCAGACCCCGCCCGTCAATGGAAAAGAGCCGCTGCAGCTCATGGCTGTAAACGGCCCTTTCTCCACCGGTATGGTACTTCTTGAGATGCTGGCAGATCGCTGTTTTCTTATCCATTGTTTCACATCCTTACTCTTTCAGCAGATTACATCTGACTTATGCTTTCTTACCTTTGACACCGGGAAACTCCATCCTCGTGAACTCCCAATGAATCGCGCCGGTGAACAACTTGCTCATGGCCGCAGCCTCCGCTTTTTCGGGAGAATCCGCTTCCACGGCGACATGGCCCAGGCTGATTGCCTGGACGGTAACTTCATACTTCATCTTGCATCCCTCTCTCTATGATTTTTGATAGGTACGCCCTTGGTATCGTAATTCTTGGGGTCGGCGGCGGGCGTGTCCCAGCCGAACATAGAGCCTGCTACCATGGCGGCTTCCTGCTCCCTGGTGACTTTGGCGGCATCATTGAGGACGGCTGCAGCCTCTTTTGGGGAAGCACCGTCCTGCGGGTACTGCCCTGTGGGGGTATAGCCTTTCTCACCTTTGGTGATGACGATGATCTCCCCGGTGGCCTCCAATGTGCTGAAGCATTTCTCCGGGAGTGACTGGCGCAGGGGGATGACCTGAATACCGCTGCGCTGCGCCTGCTCCGCAAACTCACAGATGTGGTAGAGGTTGTTTCCAACCTCCAGATGGGTTTCATCCACAAACCGGCATGGCCTGTCCCGCGTTTCACCGGAGGGAAATGTCATGCGGATGCTGTCGCCGTCCGTGATGCGGAACTTCTCATTGTAGTTGGGCGTGATAAACCGAATGCCGTACTCCGCGTTCCGCATATGCCAGTCAAGAAAATCCCGCTTGTAGCAGCAGATATAGAAATTGTAATCGCCGGGATTGGGATTCAGCCGTAACAAGTAGGCATAATTCTGGGTGTTCACCCGGAAGCCAAACTCGTCCCGTCCAAACTTAGGCGTGGTGGATCGACGGCAGGCGTTGGACAGGCTGTTTCGGTCTGCCAAAATACCGCCGTATTGCGTATCTTCCCGCAGGGCATTCACCACTTTGTCCAGTTCGGCTTTGAATTCCGGCGTTTTCAGATACGCCATGTTGTCAAACCAGCCGGAATAGAATTCTTTGCCGGTAGAGCCAAAGTCCCCGCGCAGATACCCGATACATCCTGTCTGAGCATCCAGCTGGTGGCTCTGCCGGTAGGTGTATTTTTGTTCGGGCTGGGTCATTTCCCGCAGTTCCATTAACGCTCACGCTCCTTCCTTTTTTCAGAATGTCTTGTTTGTGCATTTTCTCTGGCCTGCCAGTAGTCCGGGTGGTAATCCTGCAAGCTGCGGTCAATGGCCTTTTCGTATTCTCCCGGCCTAAAATAATCATTTACGGGAGCCGTATAGAGACCTTTGTCCAGCAGCTCCCGGATGGCAACCGGGGCGTCGCAGTCCTCCTCAAAGCAATAGTAGCTGCCATCCGGAAAGCCATGTTTTCTTGCAGCCGGGGACAATACTGTTCTGGCAATGCTCCTGTGAACCATAATGCCGCCATGGCTGGCGGTGGCCACGGCGAAAACGCCGGAACATAGTTCCTCCAGATGCTGGACTTCGCCCCATGGGGAATATTCAGGTGGAAACATCATCGTTCCTCCTTCCTCGCCGCATGACGCTGTTCCCACTGATACTGTTCCAGCCCCAGCTTTGCCCATTGGGGAAGCTGTTCAGGCTCCAGCTTCCCGAGAATGTCCCGCCGTTCAAACCGGGAACTTTTTCCGGAGCATAAATCCATACAGAAACAGGCGGAACCCCGGCTGTGGGGACTGGCGCCAAAACCGCCGATACAGAGCTTCAGCTGACGGGTTGCCAACTGATACTCCCTCCGCAGTACATCCGGACGGATGACAACGATTTTTCCATGCAGATCGTCGTCATGGGAAATGGGGGTACAGTCTGTGCTGCTCAGGGGTGTCATGTCAATGCCCTGAAATTTTGGGCTGAATACCTCCGCACGGGTTTTCTCGGCCTGTTTGGACAGCCTGCTCGCAAAGAGCTTGACGGCTTCGCAGTAGTCGTCACTGACTATGACCTCATTATAGAGCGCCGCGATCTCGCTCTGTTGGCAGTAAGCACACATATAACGTTCTTCCGGCTTGGCGTTTATGTCCTCCCCAAGAACGATTTCCCGGTCTCCGATGTGGAATGCCTGAATGATCTCATAGCTTCCGGCCATTCTTTTCTTATCTTCCATTTGCTTCCTCCATTCTTTCGCAAATCACGAGAAACCGCTGCTTGCCGCCGCTGGCGTAGGGGTGACAGGTCAGCAGGGTAATCAAATCCCGCCCGGGCTGAATCTTGATGGCATCAATATCGTTGGGCTGGATGATCTTCGTTTCCACCACGCGGTAGTGCAGCGTTCCCCAGAGATTGGTGATGTTCACAGAATCACCGATCTGCAATTCCGGGACATACCGGAAATAGGGCGCGCCGTTGTATCCCCGATGCCCTGCAATGACGGCGTTGGTGTTCTCGCCGCCGATGGGGATGCTGGTCTGCCCCAGCTGGGCGGCACCTTCTGCCATATGGGCTTCCGTGGCTCCCAGATACAGGGGCATTTCCAGCTCGATTCCGGGAATGGAAATGACCCCGAACATGTCCCCTTGCTGGCCGCTGACGCAGAACAGGACACCGGCTTGTTCGGTAGCGGCCAGACTGTTCAGCTTGGCCTGCCCGCCCGCGTAGATATCCCGGTTGTATTGTTCCAGCAACTCCAGAACCTCCGGGTAGGGCGTGGGCGGTTCGGTTTCGGCAATCGGCTCCGTGGGAAGCAGATCATCCGGTGCGGCGTCCGTGGGAGCCGTGCCAAAGAAGGATTCTACGGAGCTTCCCATCCGCTTGCCGGTAAAGTAGCTGTTCAGAGTGGGATACAGGAAAATGGTCAGTCCCACGAGAAAAACCAGCAGGAAGGGGAGCAGGTTCCCTTTATGGCCTCTTTTACGACGCACGGCTCTCACCTCGCTGCATCAGCCAGCCCAGAAACAGAACCAGACAGATGATCACTACGACACCTATGGCAAAATACACACCCTTCTCGTATTCCTGTTCCCAGGTGGAATCAACAGGTTCACTTGTTTCAGCCGGTTCAGTTGTGGGGCTTTCCTCATCCTCCGGGGTATAGGCGATCCGGTGGCCACGAATCAGAAGCCGGTGGGTGTTGACCCCGAAGGGTGTACAGGTGACGAGCGTACACAAGTCCTTTCCTTCCTCCAGCCCCAGATAGGTGGTGTCATGGGGCAGAACGGTGTTGATCTGGTCAACCTCGTAGGCAAGGATTTCATTCAGAACTTCCAGATAGAAGGTATCCCCAATTTCCAGCTTGTCTAGGTCGGAAAACATCTTCTGGCTGGCAAGACCGGAGTGGCCGGTGAGAATGGCGTGGGTGCTGCTGCCGCCAATAGGCAGGGAGCTGCCAATGAGATGGCCGACACCCCGGTCGAGCGTTTCTTCCTCCGTGCCGTGGTAAATGGGCAGGGATACTGCCAGCTTGGGAATATGGACATAACCCATGGTTCCGGTGCCGGTAAGGTCTAAGAGCTGGGCGTATTCCTCCACCGCGGAGGACACGGAATCCTTGGAATAGCTGCCATACCGGGCGATGCTGCTCCACAGCTCATCATTGTACGCCTGGGCTTTTGCTCTGGCCTCCGGGATGGCGGTGTCCGGCAACGCCTGAACAGCATCCTGATACTCCGTATGAATCTGGGATTGGTGGGCTTCATTGTAGCGGCTGCTGAATACCGGGTAGATGGTCAGCCCCAGTGCCAGCAGGAAAAAGAGAACCGCAAGGGAAATGGTGATGATCTTTCTACGTTTGCCTCGGATAGAATCTCCCCCTTTCGGAAAGTACCCCGGAGTGCCTGTCCGGGGTGCCAGATACTTACCGGCCATGCTTCTTTCTGGTGGTCAAAACAATGACACCGGCTGCGGCGGACATCATGAGAATGCCCACAAGGCTGTACATCCATGTGCCGTGATCGCCGGTCTTGGGCAGGTCAAAGCCCTTGGTGTTCTTCACGGTCAGGGGTACTTCGGCGTTGGCGGAGCCGTTGTCCTCCAGCATGGTGACATCATTCTTGTCCACGGTTGCGGAAGCGGTGGGATAGTTGTGGGACAGCGCCCGCTGGGGGATGTTGGCCAGCTTCAAGTCCTCGCCGCCGTCAAAAGAATAGTGAGGGTCATTCTGGAGAACGCCCAGCACATCCTTGGCGTAAACATTGCAGGTGTTGGCGGTATTCTCTTTCAGAGAGATGGTGACGGTAATTGCGTTTTTCAGCAGGGTGTACCCATTGGCGGTCTGGGTTTCGATGATGGTGTAGGTGTCTTCCTCCAGACCTTTGACTATGATGTGGCCGTAGGACTTGCCCATGGTGACGGGGGTAAAGACAGTGGCGTCGGTTTCCTTATCGGTATGGCCGGTGACATAGTAGACCCCTTCCGCGTCATTGCGCTTGGCAATGATCCATGTGCCGTCGGTCTTGTTCTGAATCTTGAACTTCACGCTGTCGTAGAGCTTGGTTTCGGCGGCGGTTTCCGCGTCCACATCCGAGAATAGCTTGGTCAGATCCAGACCGAAAGAGAACACATGGCAGTCGTCAATGAGGGTGTCGTAGTAGTCGCCGGAGGTACGCTTCCAGGTCAGAATGACGGTATTCTCATTGCCCTTTTCACCGTAGACAAAGGTCTTGTCGGCGTTGATGACGGCACTGTAGGTCACACGGGCGGTGTAGTTGGAGTAGCCGGTGTAGAGTTTCCCGTTCTTGTTGGCGGTGGCTCCATTGATTTCCTCCAGACCGGCCTTGGCAATGTCCACGGTCATATGGCGGCCATCTTCACTGTAGATAACGGTGAACTTGCCGGAATCCTTGTTCCAGGTAGCCACCTTGTCGGTGCAGGCGGCGTCGGTAAAGAATTCAATGGTCACACCGGCATCCTTGCTGTAAGTCAGGCCCTCACAGAGGGTGTCGTAGAAATTGTAGGTGGACAGGGCCGTTGCCTGGGAGGTGATGGTGGGCAGGGTGGAAACGATCTGGTATTCCATGGTGTCGCCTGCGGAACCGGTAGCGGTGTGGGCGTAGCCGTCGGTAATGGAAGCGGAGCCTTCGTTCTTACCAGTGTCGGCCTTGGCCTCCCGAACCGTCTTTTCCAGAGTGGGAATGCCGGTTTCCTGCTTGGGATACACGACTGCATCGTAGTTCCAAGCGGCACCGCCATCCTGGGAAGCGGAACTGTCATTGCCGGTGACGGTGGTCATGGGCAGAGAGACAAAGAAGGGGTTGGTGGTGGAGGTGACCATTTCGGGGACCTTGGTTTCTACCAGCAGATACAGACCTACGGGCAAATCCTTGGCAGAGGTCTTGCCAACCTCGTTGGTGGGGTTCATAGCCGTGCCGCCGTTACGGATGAAGGTTTCCAGAGCGTTTTTCACGGTTGTGGAGTTCGCTTCCAGACTCTGGGACAGAGCTTTATTCAGCGTATCAGAGGTGTAGAAGCAGCGGTCAGCATCCAGGCTGTCCGCCTCAGTGCAGCGGTTGGCACCGCTTTCCAGACCGATGGCTTTCAGCAGATTGGCGGCATCCGTCTTGTGAAAGCCGTAGAGGACCTGGGTCGTACCCTGGTTCTCAAAGGTCACAATGTCCGCAGCTTTCAGATAGGTGAATTCCACACCGGCAATGGCATAGCCTTTGCTGGTCTGACCGTTTCCCAGAGCGTTACCGTTCTGGCCGTCGGTGTCGCCCTTACGGTTGGTGTTCACCAGGGCATTTTCCACATAACTCTCCTGCCAGCCAGTGGAGGGAAAGGCATCTTCATCCCACACGCCGTCCTTCCTGGCGTTGGTGTAGTCGAACTTCCAGACAGTCAGGCTGCAAGCGGCATCCTGGTCGATGGTTTTGGCTTCATCCGCAAAGACAGCGGGAACGCTGGACAGCAGCAGGACAAGGGTCATAAGGCCACAAACAATTTTCTTCATGGTTTTCATAGTGATTTCCTTTCTGTAGTTGAATTTTGAAAATAAAAAATACCGGGGGTGTTCCCGGTTGGCTTACTGCTCTTTCTTTCGGAGCAGCCAGAGATTTGCGGCGCACAGTGTTAGACAAAGCACTGTGGCAATGGGAATGCGGACGAAATCCACAGAGCCGGTCTTGGGCAGGGCAAAGGCTTCTCCGTTGACCACCCGCAGCTCCAGTGTATCCGCAGGCAGAGTACCCTCGAAAGCGGTTTCTTTCAGCAGGGTATAGCCCTCCGGGGCTTTTGTCTCCGTGATCCTGTATTGCAGCGTAATGGGCAGGGCCTCCCAGGTCAGCAGACCATCCTCACCGGAAGTCTTACTGGCGGCTGCAAGGTTTTCTTCCGAAGGTTCTCCTAGAACATAAACACCGTTAGAGCCTGGAATAACCGGATACCAGAGACTCCCGTCCTCGCTGCCTTCCAGCAGGAAGGTGGCTCTCGCCAAAGGCTCGTCCTTGGTGTCCACCTTTCGGATGGTGATTTTCCCAGTGCGCAATTTGTTGAGGAAAAATACCTCTGCCGTTTTGCCTGCGGTGACAGTGACGGTTTTCGGGGCTTCTCCGGTGTAGAGACTGTCGGCGGGTAGCACTTCTTCCACGGCGTAGTCTCCGGGAGCGAGATTTCCGGTGAGAATTTTCCCGTCCTTGTCCGTGGCAAAGGGAGAACCGGAGACTTCCTTACCGTCCGCATCCGTAATTCTGAACTTCCAGCCCTCCAATGTGCCTTCCGGCTCCACGGATTTCCGGATGGCAATTCTGCCGCTGTAGTTGTTGACGAACTCCAGAGTGGTTTTCTCATGGGCGCGGATCACCAGCTGCTTCACGGAATCATCCATTTTCCAGTAATCATCCCGCACGTCCTCACTGCCGGTTTCCTTGACCCAATAGGTTCCGGGTTCCAGATAGACACAAACGGTGCCGTCCTGACCGGTAATGAGAGTATGGAGTTCCTGAGTGCAGGCTTCGTCCGCATAGACGGTGATATGCCAGCCAGAGATTTCGTCTCCCGTGTTGGTGGACTTGGTGAAGTAGCCCAGACCCTGCTCCTTGTTCAGCCACTGGTCAACGGCGGTTTTCCCATACTCCACGGTGACGGTGTGGTAGCCCAATTCCGCAGTCCAATAGGGATCGTCGATGGGAGATTCCAGAATGACATACTTTCCGGGAGCCAGATTGGAAATGCGGATGATGCCGGTTTCATCCGTGGTAAAGGGAGAGCCGGGGATTTCCGCGCCGTCCTTTTTCACGATGAATTTCCAACCGCCCAGATGGTTGTCCGTATTGGTGGACTTCCGGATTTCCAGCGCGCCCACGGCCAGCCTGTTGTAAAAGCTGACGGTTGCGGTAGCACCGTTGGACACTGAGACTTTCTGTGGATTGTCTCCGGAGCAGGTGTAGCGGGAGGAAATACTGCTGTCGCTATGTCCAAGCTCCTTGACATAGTAAGTTCCGGCGTTCAGCCCGGTGACGCTGATTTTGCCGTTGCTGTCCGTCGTGTGAGGGTCGGATACCAAAGTGGTGCAGGCGGTGTTGGAATACACGCCGAAACGCCAGCCGGACAAATTCTGACCGTCCTCTGTGGTTTTTACAAGGGCAATGGCTCCGGGATTCGGGGCGTTGATCTTGAAGTAGGCCCGCAGCGTTTCCACTTGGGGAGAATACAGCTTGACGCAGGTCTGGTAGGTGCTGCTGGCACTGTAATAGATGGACACGGTGGAGTTTTCCGCAGAGGGCAGACTCCTGGTGGCACTGAATACCGTAGAGGGAGAGATGGTGCCGGTTTTGGTGATGGTCAGGGTATTGCCGGACTTGGAGAAAGAGGCACCGTTTCCGTTGGCGAAGGAGAAGTTCCCCAGAACGCCGTTGGAGTCCGTAACGCTTACCTGACTCCCGCTCATGGTGATGGTGGGGGCAGAGCCGGAGGAGCGGCTGGTAAAGCTGGGGACTTTCATAGCGTTTTGGACGCTGGAAACGATGCTGTTGTACTTGCCCGCAAAGCCGGAGACATTGGCTACGCCAGCGTTGTAGAACACATCGCCGCTGGTATAGCCGTTGGAGCTTTTGCGGTTGAAGGTGTCGGCATCCCGCAGGCCGGTGACAATCTCGTAAATGAGAAACTGGGTGGCGATTCGGGTGGACACATTGGGGTTGTTGGCCATTGCCGTGGTTTTGACGCTGTAATTGCTGTTCCACAGCTGTTTGGAGTACAGCAGGGTCAGGGCGATGGCCTGCCGGTAGGAGCTGGGCATGGCGTACCAGACATTGCTGCCTCTGGAGCTTCCACTGCCGGATACCCCCAAATCCTGATCCATGTAGTTGCCGGAGGTGCTGGCGGCATAGTTCTTGCAAGGCTCAATACAGTAGATGGGGTCGTCCTCGTAAGGGACGTTGTTGTATCGGGCGAAGTGCCAGCCCAGATTTTTGATGTAGGCCGTCTTGGCAGCGTCTGTGCCGTTGGGCTGGTAGGTCACGGAAATCTGGCTTTTCAGCACCGTGGTGTAGTTGGGACTGGCCTGATCGAACAGGAGAACATTGGAGACAGTGGAGGCATAGGTGGAGATGCTGTCCGGCAGCAGTTGACCATCCGCTATTTCATCTTCCTCTGGCTCTATGGTCTCCGCTGTTTCCTCCGTTGGCTCTGTTGCAGCCTCGGATACCTCCGCAGTCTCTGTGGGCTTCGTTTCATCCGCAAAGGCATAAGGCACCAGCCCTGCCAGCAGCACGGCCACCAGAAACAGGCAGAACCCTCGTTTCATGATTTTTCGCATTGCATTTTCCTTTCCATAAAAAATCACCCGCCGATTTTGGCAGGTGTCTACGCTTCTTTTCAGCTGGTACAGCTGGTAATACAATATAAGGGGGGGTGTGAGGGGGAGGGGAACGACAGGGTCTGTCTCTTATACACATCTCCGAGCCCACGAGACGCGTAGTA
>ENA-OYYK01000635-OYYK01000635.1-human-gut-metagenome-genome-assembly--contig:-NODE-635-length-23631-cov-12.545682_pt1 | contig 23631 bp, 18 predicted proteins | sample MGYA00243247_ERZ653443 | MGnify/ENA primary metagenome ERZ653443 (study PRJEB26926, sample SAMN06165010) | human gut metagenome | biome: ENVO:00009003; feature: ENVO:2100002; material: ENVO:00002003... | reverse complement strand
CGAGATCTACCCCCTAGAGTTCGTCGGCAGCGTCAGATGTGTATAAGAGACAGTCCGCAAAGAGCCGGACAGCAAGAGCGCCGCCATCGGCATCCTGACCCGCGCAACGCAGGGCATCCGCGTGATTGAGACGCTGGACAACGGCTGGTCGCTGATTGAGTGCTACTCCTCCTCCTTCGCAGACAACACGGTGAAGGCGTGGAACCTGCTGGTGCAGGGCTACGTCGAAACGAACACCCTGACGACCGTGGAGTGGGACAGCAACGACAAGTACGGCTTAGTGGTGGACAAGCTGACGCAGCGCCTGTACATCTACGAGGACGGGCACCTGATTTCGACGCTGCTTGTTTCCACGGGACTTGCGAACGCGAAGCAGCCGTTTAACGAGACGCGCTCCGGCGAGTACATCATCGGCAGCTTCACGGGCGAATTCACCAGCGGCAACCTCTACTGCGGCATGGGGCTGCGCTACAACGACGGCGACCTGCTCCACGAAGTGCCGCACACCAAGCGCGCCGACGGCTCAAAGTCATACGCCTACAACGAACCCAAGCTCGGCACGCGCGCCAGCCACGGCTGCATCCGCGTTCAGCGCCTGCGCAACACGGAGGGGCTGAACATGAAGTGGCTGTGGGACAACCGGAAGCATCTGGGCCGCATGGTCATCTGGGAGGACTGGCAGGGGCGGCAGATTCCGATTCCGGACGACGACACCGTGCTGTACTACAACCCCAACGGCGGCTCGTACTACCATCGCGCCGACACCTGCTACTCTGTGACGAAGGACAACGTGACGTTTGAATCCTTCACCTATGCGCAGCTGGACGAAGAACCGTACAGCAAGCTGGATTTCTGCCCGTACTGCGCACCCGCGATGCGCAAGGCGGACATTGAAGCCATCAACGCCCAGTACGTCTTCGGCGGCGACCACGACCCGATTCTCACCGCCGCGCGTCAGCCCTATTTCGACTATATCGCCAGTCTCGATCCGCCGGAAGCGACCGAGACCCCGGCGCCATGAGGTAACGCATGAACATCGTCGATTACGTCATCATCGGCATCATTGGCATTTCCGTGCTGTTCGGGCTGTATCGCGGCTTCATCGCCAGCGTGCTGAACATGGGGTGCGGGCTGATGTCGTTCCTCGCGTCCTTCTGGGTCAGCCCGAAGCTCGCCGCCGCCGTGCAGTCCAACCAGTCTTTTCTCAACATGCTGCTGCACTACACGGATGCATCCAGCCGCATCGGCGACCTTGAAACCGCCATCACAAACGTCGCGACGCTCACCAGCCAGAGCATCAACAGCATTCTGGAGAAGGTGAACCTGCCCGCGCCGCTGGACACGCTGCTGCGCGTGAATCTGGAGAACAACGTATACGCCTCGTCGGGGCTGTCCACCGTCTCCGATTACGTCAGCCAGACGATTTTGCAGGCAAGCATCAACATCATCTGCTTTCTCGTCAGCTTTTTGGTGCTGTACATTGTCCTCGCTATCGTGCTGAACCTGCTCAAGGCGGTGTTCCGCTTTCCGGTGCTCAAGCAGCTCAACGGCTTGGCGGGCGGCGCGTTCGGCTTCCTCCGCGGATTGCTCGTCTGCCTCGTGCTCTTCACGCTCGTTCCCCTCGTGCAGACGGTCATCCCGCTGGACATGGTGAACGACCTGATTGCCCAGTCAACCCTCGCGCCGATTTTCTCCAACGGCAACCTGATTCTCGCCATCATGAACGGCAAATTGTAAAATTTTTTGCGGAAGAAGGAAACGAAACGGCGTTGACGAACGTCTAATTACATGGGGGAGGCGCAAGGGGCGTTGCCCCTTGACCCCAGCAGGGACGCTGTCCCTGCACCCTGCAAGGGGCAATCGCCCCTTGACCCCTTTTCGCGATTGCATTGGGCACACTTCCATGCTCCTTCCGCGTGTTTATCCACAGGATACCCACACGTTCCCCTGCTTCCCTACTTGCGGCAAAAAGCAATCAACATCGGAAAAAAATTCCCTTGCAACCCTAACGACAAGCCTTCAAGGAGGTGCAACAACCTTGAAACCCACCCAGCGCATCGGCGCAATGCTTCTCATCAGCAGTATGCTGCTGACGGGCGTTTCCGTAGCGGAAGAGCCGTCGAATCCTCCCGCAGCGACGGAAGCCTTGGTGACTGCCGCTCCGACGGAAGCGCCGACCGCGACACCCGCGCAGGAGCAGCCAACGGAACAATCGGCGGATGTGCCGACTGCGACCCCCGCTCCCGAAAATCCAACGGATGTACCGACCGCGACCCCCGCTCCCGAAAATCCGACGGACGAGCCGACCGCGACACCCGCTCCCGAAAATCCGACGGATGAGCCGACTTCGACGCCCGCTCCCGAAAATCCGACGGATGAGCCGACCGCGACCCCCGCTCCTGAAAATCCGACGGACGAGCCGACCGCGACTCCTGACCCCGAAAATCCGACGGATGCGCCGACCGCGACGCCCGCTCCCGAAAATCCGACGGACGAGCCGACCGCGACGCCCGACCCCGAAAATCCGACGGATGAGCCGACCGCGACCCCCGCTCCCGAAAATCCGACGGACGAGCCGACCGCGACCCCTGACCCCGAAAATCCGACGGACGAGCCAACCGCGACGCCTGAAATTCCGACGTGCGACGTGGAAGGGTGCGCGCACATTTCGCAGGACGAAAACGGGCTGGATTACCCGTTGTGCCGTTACGGGCGGTACCTGCTGGACGAAGAGGACGCTTACAGCGTGGCGACGCTCTCCAACGATTTGCGCATTGTTGACCTCAACCGCGCCGATGTGACGTTCTACCGCAGCGGTCAGTACGCGCTGATTGGCGACCGCAAGGGCGCGACGGTGCGCGTGGTGAAGAACCGCGCGGCAATTCTGGAACTGCGCGGCGCGTCCATCGACACGCTGACGGTGGAAGCGAACGCCGTCGTTTACATCCGCGCGGCGGACAATTCGCTGGCATCTATCAAGAAACTGGAAGTTGCATCCGGCGCGACGGTGATTTTCTCCGAGGGCGGCGCAATTTCGATCGGAACGGTCAACAGCAAGGGCGACATTTCCGTCGAAGGCACGAACCTCTTTGCCGATTTGACGGAAATGAACGGACGCGCGCGCTATGCGTTCTCCGCGTCCGGCGTGCAGAGCGTCCTCGTGGAGGGCGAAAGGTACGCATGGGCTGTCACGCCCGATGCCGACGGCAAGCTGTATCTGTGGCTGAAGCGTCCGGGCGAGGGAATGCAGTGGACGGCGACCGTCACGGAAGGCACGATGACCCTCCGCCAGACCGCCAAGGCCCCCAGCGGCGACGCGGGCAGCATCACCCCCGGCGAGCGCAACACGCTCAAATCCGGCACGGTGTACACGCTGTCCGGCGACATTGCCGAGGGTACGGTGCTGGAAATTATGGAAAGCGGCGTGACGGTCATTCTCGACGGCACGACGAGCGCGGGTACGCTGATTGAGGCGGGCGCGCCGTATGAGCTGATTGTGCGCGGCGACACGATTCTGGACGGCCGCGGGCAGATGCCGCTGATGGGCAGCGCGCCGAAAATCACGGTGGATGGGCTGCTAAGCGTGCAGGGGCAGCTGCCGAACGGAACGAAGGTGCTCTCCGGCGTGGTGATTTGCTCCGACGCGCCCGACGGCTACACAGCGTGGGCCATTTCCGTCCCGCTGGCGCGCCAGAAGGTGACGCTGGACGGCACGGCGATGCCCCTGCTGATGACCCCCGCGGGCGAGCTGCTCCTCCCCGCCCTTGCGGATGACGCAACCTACTCCATCAGCGCCGACGCGGACACCATCGTGATTGAGACCGTCCACGCGCAGGTGCTGACGTTCAACCTGTCCGAAAATGCGCCGAATGCCGACGCGGGCGACGCAAGCCGCTTCATCGTCAACGGGCAGAACGGGTATCTGGACGGCGCGATTCACTCCTCCGGCGCGGCGGCGAGCGCAACCCTGCGCAATGTGCAGCTGAACAGCGCTTCGAGCGTCCTCCGCGTCGAAAACGGCGCACTCTCCGCGACGCTGACGGGCAGCTGCGCACTGCTCAGCGACGGCACGCCGATTGCACTTGACAACGCGCAGGTATCCCTGAATGTCGAAAGCGGGCGGCTCGTGCTGCGGAATCAGAACGACCTGACCGGCATCACCCTGCGCGGCAACGTGCGTGTGGAGCCGGAAAGCGACGCGCCGCACACCGTCGTCACCATCCGTGACGCGCAGGGCAACCCCGTGCCGAACAAGGCGCTGACCGTCGTCATCAGCGGCAGCCAGTACCGCTACACAACGCACTTTGACGGAACGCTGCAGCTCTGGGGCTTCGGCGACCTGACCGGGCAGGACATTGCCGCCACCGACGGCGAAACGGTGTACTCCGCCGTCATCGCCGGAAAGTCGAGCAGCGCCGTGACCGGGCTGGAAATCAGCGACATTGCCGCCACCGACAACGAGGACGGCACGCTGACCATCACCTTTCAAACCACGGGCGCAAAGAGCGCGGGCGTGCAGGTGTACGCGGGCGAAGCGCCTGCCTCCATGCCTGACACCTACCGCGCCGACGCCAAGCAGTACGCTGCGGACGGCAATACCGTCACCATCAGCGGGCTGAACACCGGCGACGTGGTCATCTACCGCGTGTACGCATCGGCGGAAGAGAACGTCGCGCTGACGGAAAGCAACGCGGACGGCTTCTCCTTCAGCGAGGAGTGCTTCCACGTCCACCGCGTCAAGTGGGTGCCGAGCCGCACCGCGAACACCACCTACAACGCCATGACCTACCGCCCGCGCATGACCTTGCCCGAAACGGCGAGCATCACCTACTCCGGCAACAACCTTGTCGGCGGGCTGCCCTTCTACGTCGGCAGCTACGTCATGCACGTCAAAATCCCCGAAGGCGACCCGCTCTATCTGCCGGGGACGGTGGATGTCGCCTTCAGCATCCAGAAAATCCCGCTGACAATCTGCCCCGACGCGAATCAGCAGAAGAACGAGGGCGAGGCTGACCCGGCGCGGTTCACGTTCACGTCGATTGGGCTGCTGGATGGCGACGTGGTCAGCGGCATCCTGAAGCGCGAACCCGGCGAGGAAGCGGGCAACTACAGCTTCGTGCTGACCGGGCTTTCCGCGGCGGATTACTACACGCTGCGCCTGATGGACGACGCACCGCAGTTCACCATTCTGCCGACCGAGCCGTCTTGGTGGGGCGGCGGCGGCGAACGCCTGAACCCGGTGCAGCAGGTCATCGAGCGTTCCGACGGGCGGAAGATGTTCGTGACCATCACGACGCAGGAGCAGCTGGTACTCTCTTACAGCGAGCTGGGCAGCGTCGTGCGCAACACGGCGGACGACCAGCCGCGCCCCTTCACGCCCTCGCTGACGTGGAACAAAAAGACGGACGAGGTGCTGCTGCGCATCAGCGCGGAAGCCGAGCTGAACAAGGACGCGGGCTACGTCACCGACTCCTACGGCAACCCGGTGTACGGCGCGCGCACGCTGCGCTTCGGCTACATGAGCCTGCGCTACATGAACAACGCCGGCATTGACGCCATCAGCTTCTCCAACAAGAACGCCGCGGTCATCCTGCGCCTGTCGGACTTCCTCTCCGCGGACATGGAGAAAGCGATTAAGCAGGCGGGCGGCAACCTGACGACGACACTCTTCCGCGTGACGATTGAGCCGGTGGATCTGCCGGACGGCGCGGTCACGGGCGGCTGGAACATCCGCACGGAAATGGTGATTGACCGCAAGCCCACGGATATCAGCGGTCTTTTGCCGAACGCGCAGGTCGCCGTGGACATGGAGGTTGTCGCAAAGCTGCTGACGAACCTCGACCGCTACGACGAAAAGACGTTTGACAAGCACTTCACCCTCCGCCGCGGCGCGCAGACGCAGGAAAGCGTATTCATCGCGCCGTATCAGGACGACGAGCTTGAGAAAGTCGCCTACCCGAGCGTGCTCTTCGCAAGCCGCTATCTGCTCATGCCGCTGGCGGAAAGCGGCGTGGTGGATGTGGTGATGGTGCCGATTGAGGAAGACGCGACGGACGGTTCTGCCGGGTAACGGATTCCAGACACAGCAAAGCCCGCACGGGGGATGAACCTCGTGCGGGCGATTTTGTGGGGTTATTTGACTTGCTCCAGCCCAACATCCGCGCCGGTGTCGATTTCCGTTGGGTGATAATCGCCCTGATAGGCGGCGAAGAGGTCGTCGAGCGTCTGCGGACGGGGCGGCTTGTGGTCAATCGGCTGTTTATCGGTATTTGGCATCGTGATTTATCCCCCTTCTGGAAATTTACGGCGGATGAGGTCATACCTTGCACACAGCACGCCCTCCCCCTTCACGCACTGCGAAGAGGGAGGGCGCATTCATTTCCGGGAAAATCCTTACTCCTTCCCGCCGCCGACCGCAACGCCAGCAATGATGAACTTGCTGAGGAAGAGGTAGACGATGATGACGGGGAGAATCGAGAGGGCAATCATCATGTAGACCTGCCCCATGTCGAACTTCAGGAAGTCGGCGCTGCGGAGCTGAGCAATCAAAATCGGCAGCGTCTTTTTGTTCGCGGAGTTCAGAATCAGGGCGGGGGTGAAGTAGTTGTTCCACGCGCCGACGAAGGTGAAAATCGCCTGAACCGCCAAAGCGGGCTTAATCATCGGCAGAACGATGCGGTTGAACGTGCCGAACTCGCTGCTGCCGTCGATGCGGGCGGCTTCGATGACCTCCAGCGGCAGGCTCGCCTGCATGTACTGGTACATGAAGTAGAACACCGCGGGGCTGGCGATAGACGGCAGGAACAGCGGCAGGAGCGAATCCTTCAAGTTCATCTTGCCCATCAGCTGCACAAAGCCCAGCGCGGAAACCTGCGTCGGCATCGTCATAATCAGCAGGATGAAGGTAAGGGCGAGCGTGCGCCCCTTGAAGCGGTACGCGTGAATGCCGAACGCCGTCAGCGCGGAGAAGTAGCACGCAAAAATCGCCGTCATGGCGGAAACGATGAGCGAATTGCGCATACCGGACATAATCGGGATGTTCGCGTTGTTTATCACCTGCGTGAAGTTGTTGCACAGCGACGTCCAAGAACCCGGCAGGAACGAGAAGCCCTTCTGGATATCCGCGTGCGGGCGGGTTGCGTTGATGATGAGGACGTAGAAGAAGAACAGGCACAGCGCGCAGAGCAGAATCAGCACCACATACGCCACGATGCGCCGCGCGGTCAGCGCCGCATGGGCGCCGGTCTGCTGGTCTTTTGTCTTGGGCTGCACTTTCATCGTTGCCTGACTCATGCCGCTTTGCCTCCCTTCACAGCCTTCGCCGCTTTCACAGGCTTGGGCTTGCGTTCATCATCGCCGCGCGTCGTGCGCATGATGACCACGCACAGCACCGCGCAGATAACAAACATGATGGCGGACACCGCGCCCGCACGGCCGTAGTTCTTCGACGTGCCGATGAAGTTGTTCAGATACATGACGACGGTCATGGAGGAGCGAACCGGGTCGCCCTTGCCGTTGGTCAAAATCTGCGGAACGTCGAACATCTGCAGGCCGCCAATGAGGGACGTGACGAGCGTGTAGACGAGGATGGGGCGAATCAGCGGCAGGGTAATCTTCCAGAACGTCTGATTCGGGGTCGCGCCGTCAATCTGCGCCGCCTCGAACATGGAGGGGCTGATGCCCATCATCGCCGCCATCAGGATGATGGTGGTGTTGCCGAACCACATCAGGAAGTTCATCAGCGCGACGAGCGAACGCGTGCCCCAGATATTCGAGAGGAAGCGGATGGGTTCGCCGCCGAGTGCCTGAATCATGTTGTTGACCGGGCCCTGATCAGCGAAGAGGGCGAAGAACAGCATGGCGAACGCGGACGCCATAATCAGGTTGGGCATGTAGATGACGGTCTTGAAGAAGCCTTGGCACTTCAGCTTCAGGCGGTTATCGGTGAACCACGCCGCCAGCAGAAGCGAGAAGACAATCTGCGGGATGAAGCCCATCAGCCACATGATGATGGTGTTGCCGAAGTATCTGGGCAAATCCTTGGAGAAAACGTACAAGTAGTTCGTCCAGCCGACGAATTTCGGGCCGACCTGAATCAGACCGCCCTGCTTGAAGAAATACTCAAAGAAGCTGTAATAAATCGTCGAGACGAGCGGATAGAGCTGGAACAGCGCAAACACGATGAAGAACGGCGCGATGAACACATAGCCCCATTTGGCATAGCTGACGGAGCGGACTTTCTTTTTTGCTCCCTGCATCCGGAATCACCAATCCTTCCTACGTTCGTTTGCCCCAATGATGACCTCTGGCATCCGGCGGGCGTTGGGATTTCGCTGCCAGAGGTCACCATTGGAACAGAATACAATTTTCTTCGTAAAGCAAGCAGGGACGGGCGCAATGCCCGCCCCTGCCGCTTGGTTTGTGATGCGAATTACTCCGCGTCCGGCCACTGGAAGTTCACCAGTTCCGGATACTTTTCGGAGATGATGCTCTCGAACTGCGCCTTGGCTTCGTCGATGGTGGCGTTGCCGTCGAAGTAGTTCTTGAACGCGCCCTGGAAGGATTCGTTCAGACCCTGGTCATAAGCAGAGATGTTGCTCATGTCGATCTTCGGAGCCGCTTCCGCGAACAGCGCGATGTGGTTCTGGCCGCCGAGGAAGGCAGAGGAGTAGTTCTGCGCCAGCTCGTTCATAGCCGCCACGTTGTTGGTGTAGTCCTGCGTGTCCTCGGTAATCTTCTTGGCGATCGCCGCGTCGCAGGTCAGCTTCTGCATAACGTCCTTAATGGTCGCCACGTTGTCGGTGCCGGCAGCCGCGCAAATCCAGGTGCCGCCCCAGTAGTAAGCCTGCGGGCCCTGGCAGACCGCGTAGTCGCCATAAGCGCCGTTGCCGACTTCTTCCTTGCCGCCGTTGGCGACGGAAGTTTCCAGAGAGTTGCCCAGCAGGGTGAAGTTGATGCCCCAAGTGGAGTAGAAGAAGCCGAAGACCTTGCCGGTCGGGCCCTGATCAGCCGCCCAAGTCGCGTCCCACAGGGAGGACTTGTGGTTGTAGCCCTTGTCGGTGTACAGCTTGGTCTGGTCAACCCACTTCATCAGGTTCGCGTCAACGACCACGGTTTCGCCGTCGTCAGCAACCCACGGAGCGGACACGTTGTTGGAGAAGGTGCGGTACGCATCGTCATAGCCGGAGAGCATGTAGTAGCCCTTCGCAGCCGCCTGCTCAGCGACAGCGTTGAACTTGTCCCAGTCAGCCAGCGCTTCCTGCACTGCATCGGGATCGTCGGTGCCCAGCACGTCCTTGGCGATGGAACGGCGATACGCGAACAGGCCGGGGGTCGCCTGCCAGGTGACAGCCTTCAGCTTGCCATCAGCGGAGGTGGCGATTTCCTGCGTGTACTTGTACTGGCCGCCCAGATCTTCGTCGGTCAGACCGATGTCCGCCTTCACGTCCAGCGTGTAGGGGGAATCGACGTACTTCAAAGCGTAGTCAGCTTCGATCAGGAAGATGTCGATCTTGTCGTCAGCCGCGGCGGATTCCTGCGCGCGCAGGGCTTCGTCCAGCTTGTTCTGGTAGTTGTTGCCCTCGTTGGGGTTGATCGTCCACTTAACGATGGTGCCATCGTTCAGGGTGGTGGTGGACTTATCCTCAGCAATTTCCTTCACTTCGGGATAGTAGGCGTTGAAGCGGCTCTGGAATTCATCGTTCCAGCACCAGATGTTCAGCACCTTGCCCTCGGCGGTTTCCGCCGATGCCAGCGTGGCCGGAACGACCATCATCAGGCACAGAAGCAGAGCGACGAGCTTTTTCATAGGATTTTCTTCCTCTCTTTAATAGGCGGGTTGTGCCCGCTATATTTCCAGCGGCTTCCCTGCCGCGGGAATACGATGTGGGGTGATTTTTTCCGCCTCCTCTTGCGGAAAAAATCAGCTGTTGGCGGCGTCTGTCTTCACCGGGCAGATGCCCACGGATTCGCCCTCCAGCAGTTTAACCGGAATTGTTGCGGTTTCGTTGCCAGCGGTGCGCGGGTTCTCGATGCGGTCAATCAGGAATTCCGCCGCCTGTGCGCCGATGCGCTTGGTATCCTGCTCAATGGTGGTCAGCCGCGGCTGAAGCATCTGCGTCAGGCGGATGCCGTCGTATCCAGCCAGGGACAAATCCTCCGGCACGCGCAAATTCAGCTGTTTTGCGGCCTGCATCGCGCCCAGGGTCGAGTGGTCGTCCGGCAGCAGGATGCACGTCGGCGGGTCAGGGCGGTTCATCAGGTTCAGCACCGCCTGCATACTCGTGGCGGGGTTGTCGTAGAGCGCCTCGACGACGAAGTCCGGGTTCACATTCAGCCCATGCTCCTGCATCGCGCGGTAGAAGCCGATGATGCGGTTCTCCGTGACGGAGGATTTTTCGCCGTGGACATACGCGATTTTGCGGTGTCCCTTCTGATAAGCGGCATCCACCAGCAGCTTGAGTCCGCCGATGTTGTCCGACAGCACGCACGAGCGGTTGTTGAAGCTGTGGTCGATGGTGACGACGGGCAAATTGCTGTCCACCAGCTCAATGACCTCCGGCGCGTAAAAATCAGCGCAGACGACGCACACGCCGTCCACATTGCGGTATCGGCAGTGCTCCAGATAGGTCATGCCCGTCCACCCGATGTGGTGGTTGATGAAGGTGATGTCGTACCCGCGCTTCTCCCCCGCCGACTTGAATGCATCCAGGACGGAGGCGAAGAAGCTGTGTGTCAGACCCGTGCCGCGCTTTTCTTGGAACAGTACGCCCAAGTTGTAGGATCGGTTGGTTTTGAGCGTGCGGGCGATGGCGTTGGGGTAATAGCCGATTTCACGCGCCGTGCGCTGCACGAGTTCGCGGGTTTCGAGGCTGATGTCCGCGTAGTTGTTGAACGCCTTGCTGACAGTGGAGATGGACAGGCCGCACTTTGCGGAAACATCCTTGATGGTCACGGCCATGGGCGCCCCTCCTTTCGTCTTTGCTGGAAGCGCCGAGGCGGGTTAGCGTTCTGCTTCCGGGACATGTGATGCTCACGAACCCGTTCGGCTTTTTGCTAAACCGGTTTCGTGATGGTTAGAGTATACACCACCCGCGCGAAAAAATCAAGTGTTTTCCTGTGTTTTTTTATAAAAAATTTTTCCGAATTCTCCATTCCTCGCGTTGTAAACGTTTTCATTCCTGTGTTTTCAAGGGTTTGCGGGATTTTTTACGAAATCGTTTCGACTGATTCTCGAAATCGTTTCAGCAGGAAATTTCGGTCAAAAAACGACCATCCAGTCGAATTTGCTGGATGGTCGTAAGGGGGATTTTCGGTTTTTGGGATTTTGCCGGACGGTGCGCGGGCATTCGGCGAAAACGCGCCGACGAATGCTCAGCGTCCTGATTTCACCACGCGCCCGTTCGCCTGCCTGCTCATTCCACTTCTTCCAGCTTCCGCAGTGCCCGCTTCGTGTTCTCTCCCACCCGAAGCTGCGCCCCGACCCGCCGTGCGTTCGCCGCGTATCGCTGGTAGTCCTCCTCCGGCATCGTGTGAATCAGCTCCGGCAGCTCGCGCAGGCTGTTCAGCACCACGCCGACCTGCTCCCGCGCCACAAAATCCGCCGCCGCGGCATTTTTCGCAACAAACACCGGCAGTCCGCCCGCGAGGTATGTTGACAGCTTGTGCGGGCTGTTCAGCAGGGCGTACGCGCCGTACAGGCCAGTCAGTCCGTCAAGGCTGTCGCCGTCCCACACGATGCCGAACGCGCCCGAAATCGTTTCCGGCAGCTTCTCCGGCGCAATTTCGCCGTGGTATTCGATGCGCGTTGAGTCGCTTCCTGCCCAGTTTGTTCCATATAATTGCCATTCCAGCGGAACTTTGCCAATATCTTTCAGGTATCCGCTCTTGTCCGCGGCGAGGTTGCCCGCAATCGCGACCATGCGGCTCTTCTCCCGCACAGGGATTTCCCCTTCTGACAGGCAGTCAAACGCTTCCATCAGAATCATCGGGCACGTCACGCCCACTGTCCGCAGGTAGCTTTCCATCCGCTGACTGTGCACGATGAGCGCCTCGAACCCCGGCAGCAGCAGCTGGTCGCTCCCGCGCGCGGCGCTTCCCCCAATCCGCCGGAGCGAGTCGAGGTCGTGCACGAGCGCGGCGGTTTTCACGCCCTTCCAGCGCAGCAGGTGCAGCGCCAGCCGCGCCACGCCGTAGCCCTTGACCGGGAAATACGGGTACTGCACGAGCAGCAGGTCGCCCTGCCGCATCCGGTAGAACGCGCGAACCCAGTCGCCAAGCGTCTTTGCGCCGACTTGGATAGCTTGCCAGACGCTGCCATTTGCGCTGTCCGGCGCGTGGAGCACGAACGGCGCGTATCCCATTTCAGCGGCGATTTGCTCGATGTCCGCGCGCGCCTTGTTCAGCGCCGGCACGCCCGATGCGCTCGTTTTCGGGGTCATCAGGAAGCGCCGCTGAAACCGTTTTCTCTCCGTCAGGGCGATGAGCTTGTCCTCCAGCCGCTGCGACGCGGTGCCTATGTCGTAGCCCGCGTCGGCGATGGTCTGCGCCTCGTCGCGGCGGATTTCGTGGCGCTCCAGCATGTTCAGCATATGTTCCGCCCAAATCGCCGGATCTTCCGCCGGAATAAACTCCACGTTTCGCGTCAGCTTCGTTTCCCTCGGCACGCTGGCGGATAGCAGACATGGCAGCCCTGCCGCCTGCGCTTCCAAAGCCGCCATCCCGAAGCCCTCGAAGTGCGACGGCATGACGAACAGGTCGAACGCCTGCAACAAGCGGTTGACGTCATCGCGGTTGCCGAGGAAGAGGACTTCCCGCTCGATGCCGAGGGTGACAGCCTTCGCCTCCAGCTCCGTCAAATCCGGGCCATCGCCGACGAGCACGAGCCGCGCTTTCTCCTCGCGCTCATGCAGGTGGCGGAAGGCGTCCAGCAAGAATGTTTGGTTTTTCTGGTACTGCAAGCGCCCAACATGACCAACTACGAGGCAATCTTCCAGCCCATACTGCTCGCGAACCTCGCGCCGAACCTGCTCCGAGAAGCGGAACATCTGCGCGTCAATGGCGTTCGGGATGACCTCACAGGGCAAATCCATAGCGGGGCACGCCCACTTCGCGCTCTCCATCGAGCACGCCCAAAGGACGTTGGCGTAGCGGCTGAGCGAATGGTGATTGACCCGATGGAGGAAGCCCTGCACATGCCCGATGACTGATTTATCCATATTCTGCGGATTATGGCAGTGCGCGATTCGCACCGGAATACCCACCTCCGCGGCTTTTTTCAGCGGCGTCATGTCGTTGAACATGCACTCATTGTCCCAGATAATATCGTATTCGTGCCCATGTTCGCGGAAAAAGTCGTTGATTTCTCGATAATAGCGCATCATATCGCTGCTCCGCCGGGTAATTGTGTATATTTTCCCGATTTTTTCCGCTTCTTTTTGGCACGCAATCGGGCTAAAACGGCACAAAAAGTCGAATTGAACGCGTTCGCGGTTCATTTTCCCACAATACGCCATTAAAAAGTGTTCAATTCCGCCCGTCGTCGCTGTCCAGCCCACGACAAGCACCCGCAGTGGTTTCATCGTCATACTTCCTTTCTATGGAGCACCCAAGAGGAACGTCGTCCACTTCCCCCCTACAAGGGGCGTTGACCCTCGACCCATTTTCGCGATTTGGTTGAATACACTGGCATACGGCTTCCTCGTGCTGATTTTGGCGCTGATTCACAATCTGCTGATGTCGATTGCTGAATACGCCATCTACCATTTTCGCCATCATCGGCGTGCAAGCGCAGATGTGCCATGACTTTCCAACTGATGAAAGCGTCGCCGCCGCGACGGATAAGGTCGCTTCACCCGCGATAACCTGCAAGTTACTGTTGATTTGCCTCTCGCCGTCCGCAGCACGTCCTGCCGTGAAAAATCCCTACCTATTATATTGCGCTTTCTGCCGATACACACGCCTGCTGATTCTGCCTTCGCCGAATCAGAATCGCCCGCCGTGCCAGCGGATACAGCCCGCACCGCAGCATCAGCAGCACCGCCTGCGCCTTTGACCGCGGCAGCCACCGCACACGGCGCAAATCCGCGCGGAACGCTTCCCGGCACAAGCGGCGAATCGCCCCGCACTGGCGCAGCCCGTCGCGAAAGCCGCCCTCCTGCACCACCCCGTGCGTCAGCATCAGCAGCAGGTGCATCAAGCGGTACTGTGCTGCCGCGTCCGGCATGTCCAAATAGTTTAATGTTGGCTGTGCCGCCGTGAGCGTTCGCAGATATTCGCGCACCACGTCTGCCGCGCTGTGCACCGCCGAATCCGCCCGCAAATGGTAGCAATAGGCGTTCACCTGTGCACGCGCAACGGTTTTCGTGCCGCGCAGCACCCGCATCATCCACTCGCCATCCTCCCCAAGCCGCAGCGATTCGTTGAACCTCTCGTTACATATTTCCCGCCGCAGCAGCCAGCCGTGCGTGTGTAAATGCACGGTTGGATTTCGCAGCGCCAAGTCCAGCATATCACGCGAAGGGAGGGTTTGAACGGTGCATTGCGGCACATCAGGGGCTTCCGAACGGGTCACAAGACCCTGAATCGCTTGCGAATCCCCCGCAAGGGTGAGCAGATTGCCGATTGCGTCGGGCAGCAACACGTCATCCGCATCAAGAAAAGTGAGCCATTCCGACGCTGCCGCTTGTAACCCTGCGTTTCGTGCGGCAGACACCCCGCGGTTTTGCTGATGAATCACCGCAATGCGCGGATGGTGTGCCAGCTCGTCGCACAAGCGCGCTGTGCCGTCGGTGGAGCCGTCGTCCACAAGGAGGATTCGCACGTCCCCCTGCATGAGTGCAGACGTAACCGCAAGTTCAAGCGTATCAAGTGCATTGTACACAGGGATGATGATATCGACCATCGGATGGCTTCACCTCCCAAAACGCAAATTTGTAACCATTTGTTATTTCGGCAGCGCTTGTGGCTTCAGCCGCCGCGCTTGTGCATCCACCGCGCCCATCAGCAGGCAGAGCCAATAGAGCATTGGCGAACCCGTCGATAGCATCGTGAAGCAGTCCACCAACTCGCAAACCAGCAGGTAAATTACCGGGATGGGCAGCATCAGCACCCAAAGCGGCTGATTGCGCTTGGAAATCCGCGCTGTCTGCATGAGGAACATGGCAATCACAGCCAGCAGAATCAGCAGACCGGGAATCCCCCAGCTGACAAGCGTCTGTAAGTACAGATTGTGCGCATGTTGGAAGTATTTTGTGCCGGGAGGCGTGTACAAATTCATCATTCCTGCCGCCAGCGGCGCGCTTGTGCCCGTCAGCAGCAGCTCCGGCTGTGCTTTGAGCAGCCGAAGCGCCCCCTTCCAAATCCCCCAGCGTCCGTTGAATGCGTCCGTAGTGTCAATGCTGCGGTGGACGGGTGTGCTGTCCAATATAACTTCCTGTTCAGCAGAGGCTTCCGTCATCAGGTGCGCCGGGAACTCCAGCAGGTTCACGTTGTCCAGCGGGCCGGGCGCGACGGACGGGGCAAGCAGCGTCAACACCCCCGTCAACAGCCCATAGCAGAGGATAATCCCCGCTGCCATCAGCATAGGAAGCATAAGCCTATGGTTTAATTTCGACGGCATATGCACCTTCGCACCGAGGAGCGTCCACACGCAGAAGCCCGCCGCGACGCCGAGCGCCACGAACGCCGTCCGGCAATCCGTCAGCGCGAGCGCGCCGCATTGTACCAGAATTGCCATCACACAGGCAATTTTCGCCCGTTTCGTGCGGCTCAGCGCGAACAAAATCGCGGTCAAAAGCACGGTCATGCCCATTTTTGCGGCGGCGGTCGTAACGTAAGCATTCAAATACAGGCGGTGGTCACCGAGGTTCATGCCGATGTACCACGTCCCCTTCATGCTGAAAACGGCGTGACCGCTGATTGCCGCCCACAAGCCAATGGCTGCTTGACAAGTAATTGCGGTCATCCAGACGGCTATCGTTCCCTTCAAAAACTGCCGAAAACGATTTTCGGTAAGGCAGCCCGGCAGCGGCGCAAGCACGAGGAACGCAATGATGCCCTCCTTGAGGTACTGCCACTCAGCCGCGAGAACATTTTCGCCGCGGATAGCGCTCATCAGCAGCATCCATCCAAGCCCCGCTGTCATCGTCCAGACAAGCGGGGAGCGTTTTTTCCAGCCCAAAATCAGCGAAAGAATGGCGGCAATGATACCAAAGTCGCCCAGATACGGCATAATGGTGAACGTCCATGAAAATTCTGTCATTCGCGCGAGGTTCCACCAGAGGTAGCCCGCCGCGACTGCCATATAACCCCAGCGGGCAATCCGCCGCCCCGTTTCCTGCTTCATGCGCCACCTCCGCGTTCATTTCAACCTATATTATAGCATTTTTTTGCTGCTTGCGCAAGTGGGCGCGTTCTTGCTGAATTCATCATGAAAATAGTTATGATTTATATTCTAATTGCTGATCTTTTACGAAACCATATGTTTCGTAGAACTCGCGTTTGAGCAGCAAAAAATCCTCCATGCGCCGCAATAGGACGTACAGCAGCGCCCTATCCTCAAACTCGCCACGCGTTGCGGGAAGCGGCTGACGCTGCATCTCTGCCAGCAGGCCATGCAGGGCGGACAACAACGATGTGCAGTCGTTTTCACGGTCATACTCGGCAAAAATGCGGCCAATCAGCGCACGAACCTCGGCTTCCTGCGGCGGATGCCCCTGTACTTTTTGTGCGTCTTGCGTGACTTGCAGCAGGATTCTCCGCTGCTGCCGGCGCATGTTGATATAATGAATCTCGCGCGTCGGCACGTCTGTTAGACTATTTTCGGCGTTTTTCGCGGCACATTCGTCTGCTTGACGGAGCGTCTCGCCCAGCAAAATCAAGGGGTTGCGCGCATCCGCCGCTTCCGCAAGCGCCCGCAGCGCCGTCCGCATCTGCTCATCCGCCTGACGAAGCAATGCGTCCAGACGCCTTTCGTCCGGGTGCAGGTGCAGGTTCGTCAGGATGCCGCAGGTTGTGCCGATGAGGAACAACAAACTTTCGTTGCCAATCTGCGTCCACGTCATGCCGCCAGTGCCCATAAAGTGGGAAATCAGCACGGAAATCATCGCCGTCGCGTACCCCCACGAACAGGCATAGCACAGCGACGCGAAAACAAACAGGTAAATTCCGAAAGCAAGCAGACCATCGCCGAAGAGCGAGAAGCACACGAAGGCGATCAGCAGCGCCGCGCCGTACGCCATCAGCCGCCCCAGCGCCACTTTCATTGTCTCGCGCTTCGTACCCATCAGGCTCAAAATCGCGATAATCCCTGCCGTCGCGCTAAACTGCAGGTGTATTGCGCTGGCGACGGCTATCGCAACCGCCGCACTTCCAGCCGCCTTCAATCCGGTCAGTAGAAGTCCGCGCGTTCGGTCATTGTGCGTTCTTTTCCACATAAACACTCCTCGACGGGAAGGCGAAAGACAGGCCTTCTTCCGCCATCAGATGCATAACCGCAAGGTTAATTCTGCCTTTGAGCGCGCGGTAATCGCCGTAACCGGGGGTGTTGACCATCATGCGGACGTTGACGTTGATGGACGAATCCGCGAATTCCTCCAGCACCGCCTGCACGCTCTGCCCATCAACGTCCGGATCCGAAACCAGAAGTTTCGTCAGGTCGCGGATGAACTGCTCCACCTGCGGCGCACTCGTGCGATACTCCAAGCCAATCGTGAACGCCCAGAGGCGCTGGGTGCGCGCGTTCGCATTTTGGATGTATTCGGCGCAAACCTTGCTGTTTTCGACGGTAATGAGCACTTGGTCGGGCGTGCGAATGCGGGTTGAACGCAGCGAAATGTCCTCGACGGTGCCCTCAACATCGCCCAGCACGATGTAATCGCCGAGCGAAAACGGGTGCTCCGCAACGAGCGTGATCCCGGCAATCAGGCCGGAGAGCGTGGACTGCGCCGCGAGGGTGATGGCAAGCCCGACGACGCCCGCACCGGCAATCAGGCTCGTGACCGGTACGCCAAGGCCGTCCAAACCGACCAGAACCGCCATCACGACGACGACTGTTCGGCATCCATTCTCGAAAAAGCGTGACAACGTTTCGTAGTTTTCCGGCTGATCAGGGTGCGGATGACGATGCAGCATTTGCCAAATAACCGGGATAGCTTCCCATACGCCCCACGCCGCCATCGCCAGCACAAACGCCTGGTAGTACGGCATTGCGTGGCTGAGCAGAACACGGATTTCGTCGCTCCACGGGATAGTTAGCACCGCCCAACCCGCGAGCGTGACGCGGACGAGCCATGCCGCCGGGCGCAGGAAGCAGCGGAGAAGATGCCCCACAAGCGCTGGAATGCGGTCGCTAATCCGCTTTTTTACAGGTCTCAGGATGCGCTTCAAGAGCGGAACGGCGAAAACGGCTGCCAGCAGAAGAAAACCTGCGAGTAAATAATGCTGGACTTCGGGTGTCATGGCGCGCGTCTCCTTTTAATAGGTAGAAATTACGCAGGAAAGGGGAAGCCATTGTGCTCCCCCTCGTGCTTATTTGCTTTTTTTCTTGCCGATGGACATGATTTTCTCTTTCCACTGGCGCAGCAGCGACATCCGGTGTCCGCTCTCACGCGGGTCATCGGGAATCTCGTCGCCCGCAACGGATGCGGATACAGATTCTTCCACGTCCGTATACCCCTTCTGACGCAGGCCGTGCCGCGCCGCCGACCGCAGAATGCCATAAATCGTGGCGAAAACGGGAACGCCGACGACCATACCGACCAAGCCGAAGAGATCCCCGCCGACGACAATCGCGAAGAGAACCCAGAGCGCCGAGATGCCAATCGAATCGCCGAGAATCATCGGGCCGATGAAATTGCCATCCAGCTGCTGGATAATCAGGATCAAAATCAGGAAAATCAACGCCTGCCACGGATCGAGGAAGAGCAGAATCACCGCGCCGGGTATCGCGCCGATGAACGGGCCGAACACGGGGATGATGTTCGTGATGCCGACAATGATGCTGATGAGCGTCGCGTACGACAAGCCGAGGATGTTCATGCTGACAAACGTCAGTACACCAATAATCGCGGAATCGAGGATTTTTCCGGCGAAAAAGCCGCCGAAATTGCGGTTTGCGTCGTGGCAAATCCGCAGGGTCGTCTCCGCGGCGCTCTTCGGCAGGAACGCGCGCGTCAGTACCCGCGCGTGGCGGAGCAGCTTATCCTTCTGCAGGAGGAGGTAGACACTGCTGGCAATTGCTGTAAAAATGGTCACGACACCCGACGCGACGCCCCCGACGTAGCTGATAATTTGCGGCACGCGGTTCGTAATCGCCTTGACAATCGTGCCAAGCAGGTCGCTCATGCTGGCATTCAGGTTCTCCACCGCCGTAACCGCAAGGCTCAAATCCACGCCCGGCGTTTCCGCGTCAAGTTCCTTGAGCATATTCAGCAAATTTTGCGCATAGCCGTCGAAATTCTGGTAGAACATGACAACGCTGCCGACCATTTGCGGAATAATCAGCACCATCAGCAGTGCAACGATTGCCAAGCCGACAATGTACGCCAGCAAAATGGCGAGTCCGCGGCACTTTTCTCGTCCGCGGAAGAGGTATTTCATCGCTGCTTTAACAATTGGGTTAAGGCAGTAGGCAATCACCACACCGCCTGCGAACGGCGCAAGGATGCCCAGAATGCGGTTCACACCGTTCAGGAAGGACTGCGCGTTGAGCAGCGCCATGTAAAACGCAACCGCAATCAACGTAATCCCAAGGTAATCGAGGTTGCTCTGCGGCTTTCGGCGCAGCCACTTGTTCTGGTCCATCAAAAATCCCCTCGCTCTCTACCTATTATAATAGTGCAGAAACGCCCGGCTGTCAATCGCTTCGATTCATTTTTAACGTTTTTTTCATTTTTCGGACGTCAAAAAGGGCGCATTCCCGCGAATGCACCCTTTTCTGACAATTTTTGATCTATGGATGATGCCGTCCACTGAAATTTAACTTTTCAGCAGAATTTGCTCCACTTCCGCCAGATTTTTTGCTGTATAAGTTGCTTGTTGGCAACCCGTGTTCTTCCAATCAACAAAGATACTGTCGATTCCAGCGTTGACCGCCGCGGGGATATCCGCCGTCGCGCTATCGCCGACCATGACTGCTTCCGCCTTGTCCGTGCAGCCGCATTCGGCAAGGGCAATTTCAATCAGGCGCGGATCGGGCTTGCTGACGCCTTTTTCGCTGCTGATGACAATGTTATCCAGCAGTGGCGTGAACACGCACCGGAAAAGTCGGTTGCGCTGGATGACGCTGTCACCATTACTGACCAGCACGATTTTCATCTGCCCGTGCAGGCTGCGCAAAAACGCCTCCGCGCCGGGCATGAGGTCAGCGTGTGTACCGAGATAGTGGCTGTAACGCAGGGCAAGGCGGGGCGCGCAGACGTTTTCGGCGGGGTATTCTTCCAGAAGCTGGGCAAATCGGGTGATTTTAAGCGCCGCGTGGGTGGTTTCGCCGCGTTCGAGTGCCTTCCAGAGTGCGTCATTGATGGCGCTGTACCGTGCGCAGACGGCGTCGGTCGGTTCAATTCCGGCCTCGGTGAGCGTCTCGCGGAGGGCGGCGTGTTCGGCGGCGTGGAAGTCCATGAGGGTGTTGTCGTTGTCGATGAGCAGATAGCGATACTTCATAGCATTCTCTTCCTAAACTTTTGGGTATTTTCGTGCGTTACTCGTCCCGCTCCGGCGTATAGGGCAAGTCGCGGTCGGCATTCTTTTCCTTCAGGTAGTCAATGACCCAAATGTTGCCGTCCGTGCGCATCCGGGTCAGCCCTTTATAACCCAAAAGGTACGAAATGTGCTTCTTGTCGCAGTAGTTGACGCTGCCTTTGATGACGTTCGCCGCGCCGTTGATGAAAATCAGCTGCGGGTTGATGGCTTCCAGGAAGTCATCGCGCAGGCGCACCTGCCCGTGGTGCGGGTACTTGAAGATATCCGCGTTCAGCCCGATTTCCGGCGGATTCGCCGCGAAATACTGCTCCGCGAGGAGCATCCGGCGGTCGCCGTACTGCACCATCAGCATGGCGGACTGGTCGTTCACGCCCCAGGAGGACTTGTGGTACTGAATAACGGTCATCTTGACGCCGCCGTCCTCCCCCAGCGTGAAGGTGTCTCCGTTGCCAATCTGCTCGATGGGGATGTTGTTCGCCTTCATGAATTTAACCGCGCTCTTCATCCGTGCGTTAAAATCTTCCGGAAAGGTAATCAAGAACTTGGAGATCGGCGCGTATTCGTTGACAAACTGAAATCCGTCGATATGGTCATCGTGCGGATGGCTGTTGTAGGCAATGTCGATGTGGTCGATACCGAGGGTATCGCAGGCGGTGTAGATGCGGTTGCGCATGGTCGCGTTTTTGGTCGATGCGTCTATCATCATGACCATGCCGTCATAGCGCAGGAGGATGCAGTCGGAGGAGTAAACGCGCGGAAAAACGATTTCGAGAATCTTCGCACCGTCCTCAAAGTGGTATTCAGCGTCCGGATTTTCAACCAGATTGACAATGACGGGCGTTTCTGCCATCGCGAACGTCGGCAGGAGCATTGCCATCATCAGGAGTAGCAAAAGCAATTTCTGGATTTTTTCATCGGAGAAGCCTTCCTTTCCTGTACTTCCCTTCCATTGTAGGCGATCGGGCGTGGTTTGTCAAGCCGCCGCGAAGATTATTACAAATCAACCGCCGGTTATTCCTCCATCGTGAGATTCTGCAAAATCCACACCTGCCCGTCAGTTTGCAGCAGCAAGCCGCATTCGTCCGTGTGCGCGGCGGGAATCGCCATGGCTTCCAGCTGCGCGAGGGCGTACGGCGCGCGGGTCGGTTTGGCGGTGATAATGGCGAGTTTGGGCGCAATAGCGGTCAGAAGTGCCTGATTCATGGCAGCGTGGCCGTGGTGCGGGTACTTGAGGATATCCGCGTTCACATCGTCGCCGGAATCAAGCAGCGCCTGCTGACCCATGCTTTCGAGGTCGGCGAGCATCAGCATCCGGGCATCCCCCAACGTCACGAGGGCGAGCAGGGAGCGATTATTAACGGTCTTGCCGGTATTTTCCGGAAGAATCAGCGTGATTTGCGCATGTCCGAGCGTCAGCATTTGCCCATCCGATGCATTTTCGATCGGCACGCCGCATTCCGCCATTACCGCGAGGGTATGCTGCATCTGCGCGTTTTCGTTCGCGGGGAACGACGTGAGGAAGCGCCCAATCGGCATCCGGCGGGCGATGGCCTCGAAGCCGGGCTGATGGTCGTGGTGCGGATGGGTGGCGACGACCCAATCCAGCCGCGTCACACCGAGGGCTTCCAGTGCGGTCTGGACGGCGGATTCCTCCGCGTATCCGCCCGCGTCAATCATCCCGGCGTGGCCGTCGCAGACGAGAATGGCGGCATCGGCGAAGGTCATCTGGGGAAAGGCGACGGTGAGGACGGAGGCGTCAGACGGAAAGCGGGCATCGGCGTCGTGGGCGCGGAGGTCAAGGACAGGGGCATCCGCGTGCGCATCGGACGAGAAAATCAGGAGGATCAGGAGAATAGAAATTAACTTGCGGGTCACTTTTTTCCCTTCTTGAGCGCCTTGCGCTTCTCTTCGAGACGGTCAAGTTCCTGCTGGAGCTTCTCGCGTTTTTCGTGCATATTCGCCTGCAATTCGTCGTGCTTCGCCTTCAGGCGGGCAAGGTGCGCCTTATTGTAGAATTGCACCTCCGGGAAAGCGTGCAGCGGGTGGCGGAGCAGGAAGCCCTGCGCCATGAGCGCCTCGCGAACCGCCTTGGTGATGGCTTCGGTGTTGTCCGCGCGGACGGATTCTGCCGCGCCGCGAATCTTTGTCAGCACGCCCGCGGAAATCGCGATGTCCGCGATCAGCAGCGCCGTCAGCGTGATGGTAATAGCATCCAGCCAGACAGTCGGGATTTTGGCGAACAGCCCAAACGCAAAGGGCTTCAGCACCTTGACGACGAACACGCCCATCACCCCGAACGCCAGCAAGTTGCTCGCGCACACGCGCCCGTTGATGTTGAAGCGCTTCTGGGAGTAGTCCCACCAGCGCGCGTGGAACAGTTTTTCCATCAGCCAGCTGGTGATATATTCCAGCGTGCCGCAAAGGACGAGGGCAAGCAGGAATGTCGACTCGACCTGTGTTGTCCACAGGGGCAGAAAGTACGCCATCAGCACAGCGCCCGTGCCATAAATCGGGCACAGCGGGCCTAGCAGAAAGCCGCGGTTGATGAAGCGCCCGAACTGCACGAGCTTACAGGTGACCTCCATGCACCAGCCGAGGAAGGAGCAGGCGAAGAAGAGGAGGACATACATTTCAATTCCTATCCACAAGGCGGTGATTCCCCTTTCGATATGGGTTCATAAGTGAATCATAGCACAAGACGAGGGATTACGCAAGGGGGGAGACGAGGGGCTTTGCCCCTAACCCCAGCAGGGCGCTGCCCTGCACCTGCCAAAGGGTCTTCGACCCTCTGGACTCCCTTTTCGCGATTCAGTTGGTGACGCTTTCATACTGTTTGCGCGTGCTGATACGGGGTTTCGCTCCTGCGGGAGCGACCAGAGGCGTTGCCTCTGGACTCCACAAGGGACTTCGTCCCTTGACCCTTTCGCGCGA
>ENA-OYYK01000634-OYYK01000634.1-human-gut-metagenome-genome-assembly--contig:-NODE-634-length-23639-cov-6.062882_pt1 | contig 23639 bp, 18 predicted proteins | sample MGYA00243247_ERZ653443 | MGnify/ENA primary metagenome ERZ653443 (study PRJEB26926, sample SAMN06165010) | human gut metagenome | biome: ENVO:00009003; feature: ENVO:2100002; material: ENVO:00002003... | reverse complement strand
GTGGGCTCGGAGATGTGTATAAGAGACAGGGCAATGGCACCCACGACGCCGCCTGCGTTCAGGTCGCCCAGAACCGCACCGGAATTGGTGCATTTTTCCACCTTGCCGGAGAGAATTTCTGCGGTGTCCCGGTCGGAAATGTCCTCGATGGTGCCCCCCAGATTCTGGGAGGCGTTGCCAACGGTGGCGCTCATGGCGCTGATTTGCCCGGCAATGGAGCGCATGATGCGGCTGAGGGAATCCGCCGTGTCGTTGACGGAATCCATGATGGCGTACAGAGAGGAACCGGCGGCGGCAAGGCTGCTGTTGGCGTTGTTGATGGCCGCGTCGATGGTGTCCCGGTCGGGGGGATAGGGGTCATCCCCGTTGGGCAGCAGGGTATCCAGAGCGTCTTTGGCATCCACGAGGGAATTGTAGAGGTCGTCCACCTGAACGCCCATGTCCGAATTGCCGTCCTGAATGGTGGAAAACGCCTGCCCCGTGAGATTGCTTACGGTGCCAAGCTGGGACTGGAGAATCTGCATTGTGTCCTCGGTGTACTCGATGAAGGTGGTCGGCTCCATCTGGCCGACGATGCCGCCCACTTCCTTGCGGCCATAAACCTGAGCAAAGTTTTCGCATTTGTAGAGATACCCGGTCTGGGTTCCGGCAATGCCGCCGACGTTGTAGCCCATGTGCTGATAGCCCACGTTGCCACGGTTTTTGCTCTGGCGGATGACGCCGCTGCTGGTACCGGCAATGCCGCCGATATCCGTTACGGTGCTGACGGATTCGCTTCCGGTGATGGTGTCGAAGGAAATGTCGGAAAGCTTGACCTGATTTTCCTCGGCGGTGGTGTTGACCGCAGAGCGGTTGTTGCAGCTGCGGATAACGCCAAGGTTATTTCCCACGACGCCGCCGACCCGGTGGTCGCCGGTGATGACGCCTTTGGAATGGCAGCCGTCGATGATACCGGTGATGGCGTTGATGCCGGCGATGCCGCCCACGTCATCCGAGCCGGAAACCGTGCCGTCAAAGAAGCAGTTCTGGATTTTACCGGCATTGTGTCCGGCAATGCCGCCCACGGCGCTGCGGCTCCCGTCGGGGATGATTTCTCCCAAGACCGTGAGGTTCTGAATGAGCGCGGAAGCGTCAACATAGCGGAAAAGTCCCATGTTGGAGCCGTCCTGCGTGATGCTGAGGCCGGAGATGGTGTGACCGTTGCCGTCAAAATTGCCGCAGAAAATGGGAATCCCTGCAAAATCTACGCCTGTAAGGTCAATATCCGTCAGCAGAACCACACTCAGGTTCCGGCTGTAGCTGTCCAGGCGGCAGTTTTCCGCAAAGTCCAGAAACTGCTTCTGACGCAGAATGCGCAAGGTCGTTCCTTCTTCGGCGGCCGCTGCCTCATCGGTGTCCTTGGCTTCCTCGGCCAGCGCCGTTACCGGCAGGCTGAGAACGAGAAGCAGACACAGCAGGAGCGCGGAAATTCGTTTCATCAGGTTACGCATTGTCTTCTCCTCCTTCCGCTTCGTCCAGCTTTTTGACCTGAGTACTGGTGGAGACGATGGCGTGCATATCGCCGCGGATCGTTCCGGTGAATTCACCGTCCAGAACGCCGCTGACCTGACCCCGCAGATGCCCACTGACATACATGGTGCCGCTGGCAGTTCTGGTGGGAAGCTCAATGCCCTTCATCTTGAAGGAGGTGCGATTGATGATGGAGTCGCTGAGCACGAGCGTGGCAGGCAGAACACCCAGAACGATGACAATGGAGATGATCGTACCGCGGCCCAGACAGGTGCCAAGAATGGAGATAACGGGGTTGGTGGAAATGTTGCCGATCAGCAGAGCGGCGGCGGACAGAATGGTGCCGGAGGTGAAGATGGTGGGGAAGGAGGCGTTCAGCGCTTCCACGATGGCTTCCTTATGGGTCATCGTGGCCTTCAGCTCCTGATAGTGGCTGGAAATGACGATGGCGTAGTCGATGTTCGCGCCCATCTGAATGGATTGGACGATAAGGTATCCCAGGAAATACAGCGGCTGATTGGCCAGAGTGGGGAAGGAGAAGTTAATCCAGACACTTCCCAGAATACAGGCGATGAGCAGAATAGGCAGTCCCGCCGACTGGAAGGTGAACAGCAGTACCAGAATGACGAACAGGGAGGACAGAATGGAGATTACCAGATTGTCCTTGACAAAGGAGGACGACAGATCGCGGGAGCTGGTGGAGTTGCCGACTACGTAGTAATCGCCGTCGTAGTATTTCCCCACAATGTTCCGCATCTCGGTCAGGAATGCAAAGGTCTCGTCGCTTTCCTCCGGCAGATTCAGGTAAACCACCATCCGGCTGTAGCGGTCGCTTTTCAGCTGCTTCTGAGCCATATCCAGCTGGGAGAAAATATCGTTCAGAGACGCTTCATCCGTGTCGTCCAGAGAAATATTATGGGAGTCCAGCTGGTCTTTCAGGAAGATCAGCATATCGAACAAAGGAACCTTGTATTTGTCCAGCCCCTGCACAAATTCTCCGTATTGGTTATTCTCCACGGCGTAGGCGGAATAGAGAAGCTGCATGACCTCATAATCCATGCCCACCAGCTCGGAAAGCTCTCTGGGGTTCAGGCTGTCCGTCAGGGTGTAGCCGTCCATGGCCTCGATGTTGGCAAGGCCCATGGTGCTCTTGACCTCCGGGCAGGCGTCCAGTTCCTTAAGAATTTTCGCTTCCGCGTCATAGTTGCCGCTGGGAACCACCAGCGCGACCATGTTGGTCGTGCCGAAGGTATGCTGGATTTTAAAGTAGGCCGCCTGACGTTCGTTCATATTCGCGGTCTCGATGTTGTTATAGCTGTAAACAAAGGGGCAGCGGTTGGACAGGATGAATGCCCCGACCAGAAGAATGGCAAACAGCGGCGGCACAACGCGCCGGGTCTTCACCGCGAACTTGCCGATAGGCGTAATGTTTGGCAGTAGTTTTTTGTGGCGGGTGCGGTCCATCAGCGGGCTGAACAGCATCAGAAGTCCCGGCATCAGGGTAAACACGGACAGCAGGCTGAACAGAATGGCCTTGACCAGAACCAGCGCCATGTCCAGACCGATTTTGAATTCCATGAAGCCCAGCGCCGCAAGGCCGGACACCGTGGTCAGGGAAGAGGCGCTGATCTCCGGGATGGCCTTGCTCAGGGCGGTGATGCAGGCGTCCCGGGCGGTGCGGGTCTCCCGCTCGTCGGTGAAGCGGTGGCACAGGATAATGGCGTAGTCAATGGCCAGCGCCAGCTGCAATACCACAGCCACGGAGTTGGAGATGAAGCTGATGGTGCCCAACTGGAAGTTGGTGCCCATGTTCAGAATGGCCGCCACGCCGAAGGTGATCATCAGCACGGGAACCTCGGCGTAGGAGCGGGAGGTCAAGGTAAGCACGACGATGATGATGACCACCGCTATGATCAGAATAACGGACATTTCCCCCTGCAGGGTGGCGTTTTCGTCGTAGCCGACGTCGGAGTACACGCAGTAGTCGTAGCCGTCCATCAGCGCTTCCACATCCGATAGCGCCTGCTTGCTGATCTCGTCGGAGACAATGCCGTCGAAGCTGATATCGAACAGCGCCGAGGCATTGGTGTAGTGGTCGGGGGTGTCGTCGAAGGTGACCATGCTGACCCCTTCCACATCCGCGATCTGCTGGGACAGTTCCTCCGCCGTCTCATAGGTGACGTTGGATACCATGATCTGGGCGGTGGCGAAGGTGGTGAAGTTATCGTTCATCGCCACGATGCCCTGACGGGTCTCCGTGTCCTCGGGCAGGTAGGTGGTGACGTCGTTTTCCACATTCACCCATCCGGAGGAAAACGCACAAAAAATCACGGCAAATATGTACAAAAGAAAGAACAAAGTCTTTTTGTCCACAATAAACGTGGCAAGCTTTGTCATGAAATTACTGTCCGGCGGGTTCTTTTCAGACATAATATCCTCCTCACATACGCCTCCGGGTAAAAATCTGTCTCCAAAGGCAAAACAATACGAATATTGACTTTTCTGATGGCAACCATTATAATCAAAATACGGGAAAAGTGCAAGCAGTAAAATGGATAAGATATGCCAAATCGGACATTGCACATTCTCGTTTTTTCAGCGTGTTTACAGTCTCGTAAAGAATTATTTCGTTAGTGTTTAGAAAAAATGAATAAACTGGAAACAAGATAGAAAAAGGAGAATCCTTATGAGGCTTAGTCTGGTACTTGCGTTTTTGTTCTTTATCGGCTCGTGCTTCGGATGGGTGCTGGAGCTGCTGTACCGCAACCTGACCCACCGCCACAAAAAGTGGATCAATCCCGGCTTCTGTACCGGCCCGTATCTGCCGATTTACGGCTTCGGCCTGTGTACGCTGTTCCTGTTGGCGTCGCTGGAGGATCTGCACCTGATCGCAGACCCCGTCTGGAACCGGGTGGCGCTGTTTCTTGCCATGGCTGTCGCCATGACGCTGATCGAGTACATCGCGGGTCTTGCCTGCCTGAAATATCTGAAAGTCCGGCTGTGGGACTATTCAAACCTTTGGGGCAACATTCAGGGGATCATCTGCCCGCTGTTCTCCTTCTTCTGGGCGGCGCTTGGCGCGGCGTACTATTTTCTGGTGCATCCCTATATCCTGAATGCGCTGGCGTGGTTGTCTAACAATCTGGCATTTTCCTTCTTCATTGGTATGTTCTTCGGCGTGTTCATCATCGACGTGGTGCATTCCAGCCAGATCATTGTCAAGCTGAAGAAGTTCGCCGAGGAAAACAAGGTCGTCGTGAAATACGAGAGCATCAAGGACCACATCCGGGATTTCAACCAGAATGCCGCTGCCAAGTATCACTTTTTCTCCCCCTTCCGCTCGGACAGCCCCCTTGCCGAGCATCTGAAAGAAATGTATCTCAAGCTGGAAAAGCAGAGAGACAGCCGCAAGTGATTTTTCATAAGCCGCCGCGATTTTTGCGGCGGCTTTTTGCCGGATTTTGGGCAAATGGAACAAAGATAACGGAAGAAAACGGATTTTCTTCTGCCTTGTAAAGTGTTTCCCTTTGTGCTATCATTACCCCAGAGAACAATGGCGTTCCCGCAGAGGGCATTTTTGCCCTTTGAGCGGAAACGCCGTTTATTTTTTGTAGCCCAAAGGAGAAAAAGCTATGGAAAATTTCACCGAACGCACAGCTCCAGCCGGGTTGTACGATTCCCGGTTTGAACACGACAACTGCGGCATCGGCGCGGTCGTGGATATCAAGGGACGCAAGAGCCACCGGACGCTGGATGACGCGCTGCAGATCGTGGAGCATCTGGAACACCGGGCAGGCAAGGACGCCGAGGGAAAAACCGGTGACGGCGTGGGCATTCTGTTACAGGTCAGCCATAAGTTTTTTGTGAAAGCAGCCGCGGCCGCGGGCATCACGCTGGGCGCGGAGCGGGAATACGGCGTCGGCATGTTCTTCTTCCCGCAGGAAGAGCTGCAGCGCAATCAGGCAAAGAAGCTGTTTGAGATCATCTGCAAGAAGGAGGGGCTGCCCTTCCTGGGCTGGCGGCAGGTGCCGGTATGCCCCGAGTATCTGGGGCAGAAGGCACGGGACTGTATGCCCAGCATCTGGCAGGCGTTTGTGGGAAAGCCGCCGAGAATGGAGGCCGGGATCGCCTTTGACCGGCGGCTGTATGTGGTTCGCCGGGTGTTCGAGCAGTCCAGTCAGGAGACCTACGTGTGCAGCCTGTCCAGCCGCACCATCGTGTATAAGGGCATGTTTCTGGTCAAGGAGCTGCGGCAGTTCTACCCGGATTTGCAGGACGAGGACTACGAGACCGCCATCGGCATGGTCCACAGCCGCTTTTCCACCAACACCTCTCCCAGCTGGAACCGGGCGCACCCCAACCGGTTCATTCTCCACAACGGCGAGATCAACACCATCCGTGGCAACGTGGACACCATGCTCGCCCGCGAAGAAACCATCGCCAGCCGCTTCTTAAAGGATGATATGACCAAGGTGCTGCCTATTGTCAATCAGGGCGGTTCCGACTCCGCCATGCTGGATAACACGCTGGAATTCATGGTCATGAACGGCATGGATCTGCCTCTGGCGGTGATGGTCACCATCCCGGAGCCGTGGAGCAACAATAAAAACATGGACCCCAAAAAGAAGGACTTTTACCAGTATTATGCCACTATGCTGGAACCTTGGGACGGCCCTGCGTCCATTCTGTTCAGCGACGGCGACGTGATGGGCGCGGTCCTTGACCGCAACGGTCTGCGCCCCAGCCGCTATTACATTACCGACGACGGACGGTTGATCCTTTCCAGCGAGGTTGGCGTTCTGGACATCCCGCAGGAGCACGTTATCCGCAAGGACCGCCTGCGCCCCGGCAAGATGCTGTTGGTGGACACGGTGAAGGGCGAGCTGGTGGACGATGAACACCTGAAAGCGGAGTATGCCAGCCGCCAGCCCTACGGCGAATGGCTGGATCGGAATCTGGTGAATCTTTCCGACCTGACGGTACCCAACCGGAAAATCCCCTCCTATACGAGAGAAGAAATGGTACGGCTTCAGAAGGCCTTCGGCTACCGCTACGAGGATTTGAAGACCATCATGCTCCCCATGGCGAAGAACGGCGCGGAACCCTCCGGCGCGATGGGCAGCGATACTCCGCTGGCCGTTCTCAGCCACACCCGCCCGCCGCTGTTCGAGTATTTCAAGCAGATGTTTGCGCAGGTTACGAACCCGCCCATCGACGCACTGCGGGAAAGAATCGTCACCTCTACCACCGTGTACGTGGGCGCTCAGGGTAATCTGCTGGAAGAGAACGCGGAAAACTGCAAGGTTCTGAAAATCAACAACCCCATCCTCACGGAGACGGACTTGCTGAAAATCAAGACCATGGACGTTCCCGGTTTCAAGGTGGAGACCGTGTCCATTTGCTACTACAAAAACACCCCGCTGGAAAAGGCCATCGACCGGCTGTTCGTGGACGTTGACCGGGCTTATCGGGACGGCACGAACATCCTGATTCTGTCCGACCGGGACATTGACGAGTATCATGTCGCCATTCCCAGTCTGCTGGCCGTCAGTGCGGTGTCCAAATATCTGGTTCGCACCCGCAAGCGCACCGCCATGGCGCTGATTCTGGAAAGCGGCGAACCCCGGCTTGTCCATGATTTTGCCACGCTTCTGGGCTTCGGCGCCTGCGCCATCAACCCGTATCTGGCGCAGGAGAGCATCGGCAATCTGATCAGCGACGGGCTGCTGGAAAAGGATTTTTACGCCGCCGTCAACGATTACAACAAGGCGGTGCTGGCGGGTATCGTGAAGATCGCCTCCAAGATGGGCATTTCCACCATCCAGTCCTATCAGGGCAGTCAGATTTTTGAGGCGGTTGGCATCAGCAAAGAGGTCATTGACAAATACTTCACCAACACCGTCAGCCGGGTGGGCGGCATCACCATCGACGATATCCAGAAGGACATGGAAGACCGCCACCAGCAGGCGTTCGACCCGCTGGGGCTGGACATTTACATGGATTTGCCCAGCGTGGGTGCCCACAAATTCCGCAGCGGGAGCGCTGCGGAGCAGCACCTGTACAATCCCCAGACCATCCATCTGTTACAGCAGGCAGTGTGGACGGGGGACTACGGCAAGTTCAAGCAGTACACCGCCGCCGCGGCCAACGAGGGCGGCGACGATATGCACCTGCGCAGCCTGCTGGAATTCAACTACCCCGAAACCGGCGTCCCCATTGAGGAAGTGGAGGACGTAGAGTCCATTGTCAAGCGCTTCAAGACCGCCGCCATGAGCTACGGCGCGCTGTCCAAGGAAGCCCATGAATGTCTTGCCATTGCCATGAACCGTCTGGGCGGCAAGTCCAACACCGGCGAGGGCGGCGAGGACGAGGAGCGCTACGGCACCGAGCAGAATTCCGCCATCAAACAGGTCGCCTCCGCCCGGTTCGGCGTTACTAGCAAATATCTGGTTTCCGCCAAGGAGATCCAGATCAAGATGGCGCAGGGCGCGAAGCCCGGCGAGGGCGGCCAGCTGCCCGGCGGCAAGGTTTACCCCTGGGTGGCAAAGTGCCGCAATTCCACCACCGGCGTGGGGCTGATCTCCCCGCCGCCCCACCACGATATTTATTCCATCGAGGATCTGGCGCAGCTGATCTATGACCTGAAATGCGCCAACCGCAGCGCCGCCATCAACGTCAAGCTGGTGAGCGAAGCGGGCGTCGGCACCATTGCCGCCGGCGTGGCCAAGGCCGGCGCGGAGGTCATCCTGATCTCCGGCTTTGACGGCGGCACGGGCGCGGCGTCCATCAATTCCTCCATCCACAATGCCGGACTTCCCTGGGAATTGGGCATCGCGGAGGCGCACCAGTGCCTCATTATGAACGGTCTGCGTTCCCGCGTGCGCATTGAGTCCGACAGCAAGCTCATGAGCGGCCGGGACGTGGCCATCGCTGCCATGCTTGGCGCGGAGGAATTCGGCTTCGGCACCGGCCCGCTGGTGGCTATGGGCTGCGTGATGATGCGGGTGTGCAATCTGGACACCTGCCCCATGGGCATCTGCACCCAGAACCCCGAGCTGAGAAAGAAGTTCATGGGCAAGCCTGAGTACGTGATGAACTTCATGAAGTTCATGGCCCAGGAGCTGCGGGAATATATGGCGAAGCTGGGCGTGCGCAGGGTGGACGAACTGGTAGGCCGCACGGACTTGCTGAAAGTTCGTCCCGCCCCCGCCGGTTCCCGCGCCAGCGAAATGGACTTGTCGGGATTGCTGAAAAACCCGCTGGTGGAGAACACCAACGTCCACTTTGACCCAAAGGCAGTTTACGATTTCAAGCTGGAACAGACTCCCGACATGAAGGTGCTGATGAAGAAGTTCAAAAAGAGCTTCGATATGGCGGAACCCAAGCCCATGACCGTTCAGATGGAGGTGGGCAACACCGACCGCACCTTCGGCAGCATTTTTGGCAGCGAGATCACGGCGAAATTCGGCAACACCCTCCCGGACGACACCTTCCGCGTGGTTTGCACCGGCTACGGCGGCCAGAGCTTCGGCGCGTTCATCCCCAAGGGGCTGACGTTGGAACTGATCGGCGACAGCAACGACTATCTGGGCAAGGGACTTTCCGGCGGCAGGATCATCGTCTACCCGCCGAAAAACGTGACCTATGACCGCAGTGAAAATATCCTCATCGGCAACGTGGCCTTCTACGGCGCCACCGGCGGCAAGGCGTTCATCAACGGCGTGGCCGGAGAACGGTTCTGCGTCCGCAACTCCGGCGCTGTCGCCGTGGTGGAGGGCGTGGGCGACCACGGCTGCGAGTACATGACCGGCGGCACAGTGGTGGTGCTGGGCAAGACCGGCAAGAACTTCGCTGCTGGCATGAGCGGCGGCATTGCCTACGTGCTGGATGAGGATTGGGACTTCTACCAGCGGGTGAACAAGGACATGGTCACGCTGGAAAGCGTAGAGCATAAGTACGATGTGTCCCTGCTGAAAGACCTGATCCGGGAGCATGTGGAGGCCACAGGCTCGCCCCGGGGTAAGGAAATTCTGGAAAACTTCGGCGAATATCTGCCGAAATTCAAGAAGGTTCTGCCCCATGACTATGATAAGATGCTCCGTCTCATCGCCAAGATGGAGGAAAAGGGCGAGGACAGCGAGCAGGCGCAGATCGAGGCGTTTTACGCCATGAAAAACGGGAAATAAGGAGGCGGGAATATGGGAAAACCCACCGGATTTATGGAGATCGACCGGCAGACCAGCCGGGAGATCGCTCCTGAGGAACGTATCAAAAATTTCAATGAATTTCATATTCCGCTGCACTGCGACGAACAGCAGGCGCAGGGTGCGCGGTGCATGGACTGCGGCGTACCCTTCTGCCAGAGCGGCATGATGATCGGCGGCATGGCAAGCGGCTGCCCTCTGAATAACCTCATCCCTGAATGGAACGATCTGGTATATCAGGGGCGGTGGGACTTGGCGGCGAAGCGGCTCATTGCCACTAACCGCTATCCGGAATTCACCAGCCGGGTCTGCCCGGCGCTGTGCGAAACCGCCTGCACCTGCGGCATGGCGACGGGGTCGCCCGTGGCGGTGAAGGAGAACGAGCGGGCAATCGTGGAGTACGGCTACGAAAGCGGCACGATCCACGCCGTTCCGCCACCGGCGCGCACCGGAAAGCGGGTGGCGGTGGTCGGCACCGGTCCCTCCGGGCTGTCTGTTGCCGACCTGCTGAACAAGCGCGGCCACAAGGTGACCATGTATGAGCGCGCCGACCGGGTGGGGGGTCTGCTGATGTACGGCATTCCCAACATGAAGCTGGAAAAGTGGGTCATTGACCGCCGGGTGAAGATTCTGAAAGACGAGGGCATCGAGTTTATCACCAACGCCGACGTGGGGCGTGACGTCTCCGCCGAGGAACTGAAAGAGAATTATGACGCGGTGGTACTCTGCTGCGGCGCGAAAAAGCCCCGGGACATCGGTGTACCCGGACGGGAGGCCGAGGGAATCTACTTTGCCGTGGACTACCTGACCAGCGTGACAAAAAGTCTGCTTGACTCGGATTTTGCCGACGGCAAGGCTGTCACGGCCAAGGGCAAGAAGGTGCTGGTCATCGGCGGCGGCGACACGGGCAACGACTGTGTAGGCACCGCCATCCGTCAGGGCTGCACGGGTATCATGCAGCTGGAAATGATGCCTTGCCCGCCGGAGACCCGCGCTCCCGGCAACGCATGGCCGGAGTGGCCGCGGGTGCTGAAAACCGACTACGGCCAGCAGGAGGCCATTGCCATGTTCGGCCACGACCCCCGGGAATACCAGACCACCGTCAAGGAGTTCTACAAGAACGAAGCCGGGCAGGTCTGCGGGGCGCTTATTGCCCGTCTGGAAAGCAAGGTGGTGGACGGGCGGCGGATGATGGTTCCCACCGGGGAGGAATTCTCCGTGGAGTGCGATCTGGTGCTTATCGCGGCGGGATTCCTGGGCTGCGAGAGCTATGTCGCCGAAGCCTTCGGCGTGGATATGACGCCCCGGGGCAATGTGGCGGATGTGAAGTACGCGACCAGTCAACCCAAGGTATTTGTCTGCGGCGATATGCGCCGGGGACAGAGCCTTGTGGTGTGGGCACTGCGGGAAGGCCGGGACACCGCCGCCGTAGTGGACGAAAGCCTGATGGGCTATACAAACCTGTAATTGGCAAAAACTCCCCGTTTTCCATCGAAAACGGGGAGTTTTGCTATAGAACTCAGTCAAATACGTACATTCCGAAAAACGCGATCAGACCGTCGCCGCAGGTGTATTCCATGCCGCATTTGTCTGCCAGCTTCTTGACGAAAATGCAGTATGCGGACATGCAGGAATATTTCAGGTCGGGGAACCGGCAAGGCTCGTTATTTTTTCTTGTGCAGGGGGAACACAGGGCGCAGCCGCTGGCGCCCACCAGAAAGCCGTCGCACCCTTCGTCACGGCAACGCTTCATCAGGCGGATCGCGGCGGTGTTGTGGCCGGACTTTCCCTTCTTGATGGCGGGGGTGTCGGTATAGCTTTCCAACTGCCAGATGCTTTGCAGCACCAGCGCCCTTTTGTGGGCAAGGATTTTCTGCTTCATTTCCTCCGGCGTGCCGCAGTCCGGGGGACAGGAGTAGTTCGCGCCGTACTGCCCGCAGAGGTTTTCCTCGCAGTAAGGACGGAAAGAGGGGTCAAAAACAATGTCGGCGGTATCCACTACCGCGGCGGCGGAAAAGCCTTCCTCGTAGGCATATTGTACCATTTGTTCTGCTGTCATATTGCATCACTCCATTTTTAGGCTCGATGGCACCCAGTATAGCACATTCAGATCAAATCCGCAATATCCTGAACCAAGCGAATTGTTTCCTCCCAGCCGAGACAGGGGTCGGTGATGGACTTGCCGTAAACGCCGTCGCCGATCTTCTGGCAGCCGGGCTCTAAGTAGGATTCCACCATGAAGCCCTTGACCATGGACTTGATTTCTCCGCTGTGGCGGCAGGAGTGGAGCACTTCCTTGCAGATGCGGGGCTGCTCCTGATACTTTTTGCCGGAATTGGCGTGGTTGGCGTCCACGATCAGCGCCATGTTTTGAAGCCCCTTGGCGGTGTAGGCGTTGTACAGCCGTTCCAGCTCCTCAAAGTGGTAGTTGGGCATGGACTCACCGTGCTTGTTCACGTAGCCCCGGAGGATGGCGTGGGCAAGGGGATTGCCGGTGGTATCCACCTCCCAGCCCCGGTAGATGAAGGTGTGGGGGTGCTGGGCGGCCATGATGGAATTGAGCATGACGGAAATATCCCCGCTGGTGGGGTTTTTCATGCCTACGGGAATGTCAATGCCGCTGGAGGTCAGCCGGTGCTCCTGGTTTTCGACACTCCGCGCGCCCACCGCCACGTAGCACAGCAGGTCGGAAAGATAGCGGTAATTGTCGGGGTAGAGCATTTCGTCGGCGGTGGGAAGGCCGGTGTTGGCCAGAACATTGGTGTGCAGGCGGCGAATGGCGATGACACCCTCCAGCATATCGGAGGTTTTTCTGGGGTCGGGCTGGTGCAGAAGCCCCTTATAGCCGTCGCCGGTGGTGCGTGGCTTGTTGGTGTAGACCCGGGGAATCAGAACCAGCTTGTCCGACACCGCTTCCTGCAATTTTGCCAGCCGCTCGCAGTATTCCAGCACCGCGTCCTCCCGGTCGGCGGAGCAGGGGCCGATGATCAGCACCATTTTGCCGCTTTTTCCGGTGAAAACGTCGGCAATTTCCTTGTCCCGGCGGGCTTTGACCTGAGAAAGTTCGGCGGTCAGGGGATACTGCTCCTTGATCTCCTTGGGGATAGGCAGCTTGCGCTTGAAAATCATATTCTGCATGATGGTGTCCTCTCTTTATCTGTAGACTTTACTTTTTCCTGCTTGTGAGGTATGATAGGAAGAAAAAGGAGTGGTTACTGTGACCGACCCGAAACGGAAATACTATGAAAAACGCGCCAATGTGCTGATCAAGAATCTCCACAGCCGCCATTTTGAAGCCTGCTACTGCGCAGACAAAGCCGAAGCGCTGAAAAAGGCGCTGGAATGGATTCCCGCCGGTTCCAGCGTGGGCTGGGGCGGCGCAATGTCCGCTGAGCAGATCGGCTTGTTAGACACCGTACGGACAGGGGACTACCGCGCCCTCGACCGGGAGCGGGCTGCGACCCCGGAGGAGCGGAAAGCAATCATGAAACAGTGCCTTGGCGCGGACGTGTTCATCACCGGCGCGAACGCGCTGAGTCTGGACGGCCAGATGGTGAACATCGATGGCAACGGCAACCGGGTAGCGGCCATCGTCTATGGGCCGGAATCCGTGATCGTCATTGCGGGAATGAACAAGGTGATGGATTCTCTGGACGCCGCCGTGGAGCGGGCAAGAACGGTTGCCGCGCCCCAGAACAAGCAGCGCTTCGACTCCAAAACGCCCTGCGAGGTGACAGGCGCCTGCGCCGACTGCAAGAGCGACGGCTGCATCTGCAACCAGATCCTCATCACCCGTAACTGCAATCCCCCCGGGCGGATCAAATTTATCCTGGTAGGGGAAGATCTGGGCCTGTGAGGAGGAAAAACATGATCGAAAAAATCCGCGCTTTGGTCGAAAAACACTGGGACATGGTCAGCTATCTCTTTTTCGGCGTGCTGACGACTGCGGTGAATTATCTGGTTTATCTGCCGCTTTACAATCTGCTGGGCATTAGCGCGGCCGTCAGCAATATCATTGCCTGGGTGGCGGCGGTGGCCTTTGCCTATGTGACGAACAAGCCCTTCGTGTTTAAGAGCCACGACTGGTCCATGAAAACCGTTTTGCCGGAGCTGGGCAAATTCGTCGGCTGCCGGGCAGCGTCCGGCGGTCTGGAAACGGTGCTGATACTCCTGACCGTGGACATTTTGGGCTGGAACGGAAATATCTGGAAGCTGATTATCAGCGTTCTGGTGGTCATTCTGAATTACGTCTCCAGCAAGCTGCTGGTCTTCCGCAAGTGAGCGTCTCCCCATTGCCAAAAGGCAATGGGGATTTTTTTAACCGTAGCGCTCCTTGAGGTACAGCATGGCCTCCCGGTAGCCCTCGAGGCCGTGGCCTTTGATGGTCTTCACGCAGGCCATTCCCACATAGGAGATCTGCCGGAACGGTTCTCTTGCGTCCACGTCGGAGATGTGAACCTCCACGGCGGGGATGGAAACGGCTTTCAGGGCGTCCAGAATAGCCACGGAGGTATGGGTATAGGCGGCGGGGTTGATGACGATGCCGTCCACCTTGCCGTATGCCCACTGGATTTTGTCCACAATGTCCCCTTCGTGGTTGGACTGGTACTGCTCCACTTCCAGACCCTCGGCGCTGGCGGTTTCGTCCAGCAGCCGCAGAAGATCGGCAAAGGTATTTTTGCCGTAGATACCCGGCTCCCGGATGCCAAGCATATTCAGGTTGGGGCCGTTGATGACCAGAATTTTCATATGGGTTCCTCCATGATCGACAAAATGGCGGCGACGGTTTCCTCGGCGGTGCCGTCATTGCTGACGGCGTGATCGGCAAAGGCGGCGTACATGGGGGCGCGCTTTGCGAACATTGCATCCAGCGGATTGGTCTGGGACAGGGGACGGCCGTCGGTGGGCAGCTTGGAAATGTCCCGTTTCAGCCAGAAAATCACGCCGTTCTGGTGAAGCATCGGGTAGTTTCGCGGCCGGGTCACACAGCCGCCGCCGGTGGCGATGACCAACGCCGACTGCTTGCCCAGCCGGGACAGCGCTTTCGTCTCCCAGTCCCGGAAAACGGCCTCGCCGTCCTCCGCAAAAATTGCGGGGATGGACTTACCCGCAAGATAGATGATTTCCTCGTCGGCGTCCACCAGCTTCCGGCCAAGTTTGTCCGCAAGCAGAGCACCGATGGTGCTTTTCCCGCACCCCGGCATTCCGATGAGGACGATGTTTGCCATCTGAGCGGCGAGCTTTCCGTGGATTTCGGCAATGGCGGCGTCGTCAATGGATGTGCCGGTAAAATACTCGGCGGATTCCTTGGCCTGTGCTACCAGCATCCAAAGGCCGTTGGCGCAGGGAATATGAAGCGCTTCGGCATCCAGCAGAAGCTGGGTGCGGGCGGGGTTGTAGATCACGTCCAGCACCCCTTCCAGCTTGGGGAACCGCTTCAGATCCACGGGAGAAACGCCGGTGTTGGGGTACATGCCGACGGGGGTCGCGTTGACGATGACGGCGGCGTCTTCGTGACGCTGCAGGTTCTCGTAATTGTTTTCCCCGGAACGGGAAATGACCACGGCCTCAGCACCCAGCCCAGTCAAAACAGCAGTGACGGTATTGGAAGCCCCGCCGCTGCCCAGCACCAAAACCTTCTTTCCGGCGACATCCAGACCGCTTCGTTTCAAAAGGGAAGCAAAGCCAAAATAGTCCGTGTTGTGGCCGAAAAGGGTGCCGTCCTCTCTGCGGACGACGGTGTTCACCGCCCCCAGCTTTTTAGCAGCCGGGGACAATTCATCCAGATAGGGGATGACCGTTTTTTTGTAGGGAATGGTGACATTCAGCCCGGTAAAGTCCCCGTTTTTCAGGAAATCCGCAACTTCCTCCGGCTCTTTTTCAAAGAGAGTGTAGGAATAATCCCCGAGACAGGCATGAATCTGGGGGGAGTAGCTGTGCCCCAGCTTCCGACCCAGCAGTCCGCATTCCATCAGACCACCTCCGTGTAGCTGCCTAAGTATTTGAATTCCTCACACATCTCGTCCAGCTCGCACATCAGCTGAACGAATTCCTCGGAATAAATGGAGGTTTCCAGATCGAAATAGAACATGAACTCAAATTCCCGGTCGGGAATGGGGCGGGATTCCAGCTTTGTGACGTTGATGCCCAGGGTGTAGAGCCGCGCCAGCACCTTGTAAAGGGCGCCGGGCTTGTGGTTCAGAACCATCATGATGGAGGTCTTGTCGGAGCCGGGGTAGATTTCCAGATTCCGGCTGATGCAGATGAAGCGGGTGCGGTTGTTGCCCTTGTCCTGCACGGAGGAGCGCAGACAATCCAGTCCGTACAGCTCGGCGCAGGCGCGGCTGGACAGGGCGGCAACGTCCTTTCTGCCGGACTGGGCGACCATCTGGGCGGCGAGGGCAGTGTTGTCCACGGGAATGACATTCACGCCGGGGAGACTGTGGAGGAAGTTGCCGCACTGGTTGATGGCCTGCTCGTGGGAGTAGACTTCCTTGATATCGGCGAGGTTCGTGCCGGGATTAACCAGAAGATTGTGGTCGATCTTCAGCCGGAAGGTGCGGACGATGGAGAAATTGTGCTCGATCATCAGGTCGTACACCTTGTTCACGGAACCGGCGGTAGAATTTTCGATGGGCAGAATGCCGTATTGGCACAGCCCCTGATCGATGGCGCTGAACACGGCCTCAAAGGACTTGAAGTACATAATAAAGGGATTTTTGAAGATTTTTTCACAGGCGATCTGGGAGTAAGCGCCCTCCACACCCTGACAGGCGACCATGGGCGCCTGGGGGAAGAGCTTGGGCGTATGCTCGATGGCCTGCGTGATGTTCCGGTAAAGGGGGCTGCATTCCCCGTTGCGCTTGGACTGGTAGCTGCGGCTCAGCTCGAACAGCATGGAGTACAGCACCCGAGTGTAATTGGCCATTTCGGGACCGGCCTTTTCCGCCACGTCCTGAAGCTTCGCCCGTTCCCGGGCGGGCTGGAAAATGGGCAGGTTATTGGCCTTTTTGTAGTCGGCGACCTGAGCGGCGACATGCATCCGCTGGCAGAACAGGCGAACCAGTTCGTCGTCGATTTTGTCGATCTCACTGCGAATCTCATTTAAATCCATTTACGGTTTCCTCCTGTCTGTCTGGGTGTTGCCCAGAATCATGTCGAAAATGGCGATGGAGGCCGCGGCCTCGATCACTGGGACGGCTCTGGGGACGATGCATGGGTCGTGGCGGCCTTTGACGATCAGCTCCTGAACGTTTCCATCGTTCAGATCGACGCTCTGCTGGGGGCGGGAAATGGAGGGCGTCGGCTTGAGAGCAGCCCGGAAAATCAGGGGCATTCCGGTGGTAATGCCGCCGAGAATTCCCCCGGCATTGTTGGTGACGGTGCGGATTTGCCCATCCGAAATAACGTAATCGTCGTTATTCTGGCTGCCCCGCAGATTTGCGACGGAAAAGCCCGCACCGAATTCCACACCCTTCACGGCGGGAACGCCGTAGACGATTTGGGCAATTCGACTCTCCACGCCGCCGAACATGGGTTCTCCCACCCCGGCGGGAAGACCGGTGACGGCGCATTCCACAATGCCGCCCACGCTGTCGCCGTCACCCTTGGCGGCGGAAATGGCATCCCGCATCTGTGCCCCTGCGTCCGGTTTTATCACCGGGAAATCCGGCTGGATGGAATCCATATCCGGGGCGAGGGAATCAAAGGGCGTGTCGGAAATGCCCGCAATGGCGGCAATATGGGCGAAAACCTGAATTCCCATGCCCTCCAGCCATTGTTTGCACAGTCCTCCCGCAATGCAGAGCGGCGCGGTCAGACGGCCGGAAAAGTGTCCTCCTCCGGCGGCGTCCTGAAATCCGCCGTATTTGATCTGGGCGGTGAAATCCGCATGACCTGGACGGGGGCAGTCCTTCAGATTGGCGTAGTCCCCGGAGCGGGTGTTTTTGTTGTAAATCGCGGCGGCAATGGGCGCGCCGCAGGTGAAGCCGTCCAGAATTCCGGAGAGAAACTCCGGCCGGTCAGCTTCCTTTCGGGGTGTTGACCAGTCGTTCTGACCGGGGGCGCGGCGGTTCAGGAAGATTTGCAGCGCGTCCGTGTCCACGGGCAGACCTGCCGGAATGCCGTCCAGCGTCATGCCGATGGCCGCACCGTGGGATTGGCCGAAAATGGACAATTTCAGATTTTCACCGTAGGTACTGCTCATAGTTACCTCCTAAACGGGCGTATTCTTCAAAGAATTTTGGATAGGATTTTCCCACGCACTCCGCGCCAAGAATGGCCACGGGTGCTTTGCAGGCCGTCGCCGCGATGGCGGCGGACATGGCGATGCGGTGATCGTTCATGGCATCCACCGTCCCGCCGACCAGCCCCGTGCCATACACCGTCAGGGTGTCCTCGGAAGCCTGCGCCTTTCCGCCCAGCGCCTCCACCATGGCAATAACGGACGCGACACGGTCGGATTCTTTCAGCCGCAGTCGCCGGATGTCCGTGAACACAGCGCCATTTTTACACGCCGCCGTAACGGCGAGAATGGGGACTAAATCGGGAATATCAGCGGCGGAAATGACGGGGCTATTTTCCAGCGCGGGAAGCAGATCAAAGACCGCCCGGTCGCCCTGGGGGGAATCCGGGGAGAGGTTCGTCACCTCTACACTGCTGCCCAACGCCTTTGCAGCAAGGAAGAACGCGGCGTTGCTCCAATCGCCTTCTACCGTCAGCGTGCCGGGGGAGTGGAACGGGGTGCCGCCGGTCACGACAAAATCCGACGTTTCTTTTCCAAATATTTCCATTGCCCGCTGGGTCATGGTGATATAGGGGCGGGATTCCACCTTCCCGGTCAGACGGATGCGGCTTTTTCCCGGAATCAGGGCGGCGGAAAGCAGCAGCCCCGTAATAAACTGGCTGGAAACGCCGCCGTCGATGACGTATTCTCCCGCCCGCAGACGCCCGGTGCAGCGGACGGTATCCACAGTCGGGCGGGTGAGGGTGCAGCCCATACGTTCCATTTCCTCCCACAGCGGGGAGAGAGGGCGGCTGGGGAGCCTGCCCTCCAAATGAAACGTTGCGTCAACGCCCAAAGCCCCGGCCACTGGCAGCAGAAACCGCAGGGTAGAGCCGCTGTCGTGGCAGCGAAGCGCTGTCTGCCGGGGGATTTCCTTCGCCGGGATGACCCGGTAGCCGGAGTCGGTCCGTGTGATGTCCGCACCCAGAGCGTTCAGGCAGCCCATGGTCGCTTCGATGTCCCGGTTGGTTTCAGGGCAGAAAAGAGTGGTGGGCGCGTCGGCAAAGGCGGCGCAGATCAGCAGACGGTGCGCCTGAGACTTCGAGGGGATGGCGCGGACGGTTCCCGAAAGTTTCCCGGGAAAAATGGTGATATCCATATCAAAGACCTGCCTGAATAAAGGATTTCAGGGATTCGACCTTGGTCGGGACAATGACGCAGTCGCCGATGGCGCGGGGGATGATGAGATTCACCGTGCCGCCGGAACGCTTCTTGTCCGAGAGCGTGTAGGTGAAAAGGTCGTCTGCGGAGTAGTCCGTCCGGGTGGGCAGACCGAATTGTTCCAGAAGCGCCACGATTCGCGGCGTATCGGCGCAGGCGGATGCCCGGCTGACGATGGCCATGCCAATGGCGACGGCCTTGCCGTGGGAGATGGCAAACCGGCTTTTGGCCTCCACGCCGTGACCGACGGTGTGACCCAGATTCAGCTTCATCCGGGCGCCGGTGTCGAATTCGTCCTCCATGACCACGTCCCGCTTCAATTCTACGCAGCGGGTGATGACCGCTTCCCGGTCAAAGGAAAGCCCCTTTTCTTCCAGATGGGCGAACAGCTTCGGGTCGTACAGCACGCCGTACTTGATGACCTCGGCGCAGCCGTCCCGGAAAATGTCAATGGGGAGGGAATTCAGGGTATCCGTGTCGCACAGCACCAGACTTGGCTGGCAGAACGCCCCGGCGAGGTTCTTCCCGGCGGGGAGATCAATGGCGGTTTTGCCGCCCACGGAGGAATCCACGGCGGCAAGCAGGGTCGTGGGAACCTGAATGAAGCGGATGCCCCGAAGGTAGCTTGCGGCGGCGAATCCCGCCAGATCACCCACCACGCCGCCGCCCAGAGCGACGATCAGGTCGGAGCGGGTCAGCCGGTTTTCCGCGAGAAAGTTCAGGAGATCGAGGAAAATCTGCCCGTTTTTGCTTTCTTCCCCGGCGGGGAATACGTAGGAAACCACGGAAAACCCGGCGCTTTTCAGGCTTTCCTCGGCAGCAGCCCCATAAAGAGGATACACGCTGCTCTCGCTGACGACGCAGATTTTCTGCGCTTTCCCCAGCTTTTTCGCTTCCGCGCCCAAAGTGGGCAGAAGACCCTGACCGATCAGAATATCATACTGTCTGGAGGCGCGGACGGTAACGGTGTTCATCCGTCCACCTCCTCTTTGCGTTTTTTGCCCTCGTCCAGCAGCTTCACTAATGTGTCCATATCATCCGCGGCAATGGCGTCCCGGTAGGCGGACAGGCTCTCAATATAGCTGTCCAGCTCGAAAAGAACATTGTCCTTGTTTTCCATGAACAGCTCCGCCCACATCTGAGGATTCAGCCAGGCGACGCGGGTCAGATCCTTGTAGCTTCCGGCAGAAAATCCCTTGTGCTTCAAAGCGGTGGGGGACTTGATAAAAGCGTTGCTGAGAATGTGGGGCATTTGAGAGGTAAAGGCGATCATTTTGTCGTGCTCTTCCGCCGTTGTAACGGAGAAAAAGCCGAAACGGCAGGGCTTCAATGCGGTTTTCACCCGGTCTAACAGCTGGATATCGTCATACACCGGCGGAACCAGCACCATGGGTGCGCCCGCAAAGAGGTTTGCCCGGCTGTATTTGAAGCCGGAGAACTGGGAGCCTGCCATGGGATGCCCGCCCACAAAGGTGAAGCCATACCGTTCGGCGAGAGGGAAGCACCGGCTGCAAACCTCCCGCTTGATGCCGCAGCAGTCGATGACCAGCGCGTCCTTGGATACAAGGGGCGCGTTCTTTTCCAGCCAGTCGGCGCAGCCGCCGGGGTAGATAGCAAGCAGGATCAGGTCGCACGCCGGAATGGTGGTTTCGTCCAGCCGTCCGTGGACTGCGCCGGAAAGCATGGCAAAGGACAGCATACTTTCGTTTCGCTGAATGGCGTAGACGGTGTGCCCCTCCAGAGCGTAGGCTCTGGCAAGGGAGCCGCCGATCAGGCCAAGACCCAAAATACCGACTTTCATACAAGAACCTCACGAATCTGCCGGACTTTCCGGCTGATCTCATCGAACTGGGGCGGCGTGATGGACTGGGCGCCGTCGCACAGCGCGTGGGCGGGATCGTTGTGGACCTCCACCATGATGCCGTCGGCACCGGCGGCGGTGGCCGCGTAGGCCATGGGGGCGACCAGATCGGCCTTGCCGGTGGCATGGCTGGGATCGACCACCACAGGCAGGTGGGTCAGATTGTGCAGAACGGGGACTGCGGAAAGGTCGAGGGTGTTCCGGGTGGCGGTCTCAAAGGTGCGGATGCCCCGCTCGCAGAGGATGACCTTGCTGTTGCCCTCGCTCATGATATATTCGGCGCTCATGAGCAGCTCCTGCAAGGTGTTGGCAAGTCCCCGTTTCAGCAGAATGGGCTTGTCGGTCTTGCCCAGCTCTTTCAGAAGGTCAAAGTTCTGCATATTCCGCGCACCTACCTGAATGATATCCACGTCGGCGAACAGATCGAGGGTGGAAATGTTCATGATCTCCGTGACGATGGGCAGCCCCGTGGCCTTTTTGGCCTCCAGAAGCAGCCGGATGCCCTCGCCCTTCATGCCCTGAAAGGCGTAGGGGGAGGTGCGGGGCTTGAACGCGCCGCCCCGGAGAATGGATGCGCCGGATTCCTTGACGGCGGAAGCGACGGCAATGATCTGCTCCTCGGATTCCACGCTGCACGGGCCTGCGATCATGGCAAAATACCCGCCGCCGATGCGGGCGTTTCCCGCCTCAATGATGGTGTCCTTGGGGTGGAATTTCCGGTTGGCCTGCTTGAACGGCTCAGAGACCCGCTTGACGGTCTCCACCATTTCCAGACTTTTCAGAAGATCGATGTCCACCCGGCTGGTGTCGCCGACCAGACCGAGAATGGTGACCTCCGAACCTTCGGAAATGTGAACGTCCAGATTCATATTTTTGAGCCAGTCCACAAGGTGCTGGATCTGGGAGGGCGTGGTGCCGTTTTTCAATACTGCGATCATTGCTTAACATCTCCTGATAATAAAATAACGCCGCACGGCAATTCGTGCGGCGTCTTGAGATAACCCTTTAAGCTCCTGAAAATTTTCTGCAGCACAAATCGCTATTACTTTTTTCGGGTAAAAAAGTAATAGTAATAAAAGGAAAAGCTGGCAGAAGAGTTCATGGTGACCATACAAAAAGGCTCCTTGTTCAGTAGCTACGGACATTATACCACGGGCGGCGGAATATTGCAAGAGGGATTTACAAAAATCGTCCCATTTTTCAAAAGCCGGGGATCACTGAATATGCGTGTGATTGTTGATATGATCCTGACAGTAGCAGTAGTAGCCCTTGCACTTGGAGCAGTAGCGGAATTCCAGCTCCGGATTTGTTACATCGGTGCGTCCGCAGATCGTGCAGCGGTGGGTGTAGGGGGCTTTCGGCGTGGCGGTGGAGGCTTCGTAGGAGCCGGCGTTGAAATGAATGTTGGGCTGCTTGGGCTTCTTGCGGAACAGGCGGCTGGCGTTGGCGCGCCAGGACACGGGAATCACGTTCAGCACGTCCTTGCCGAAAAAGAGAAAATAGTTGGCAAGGGCGATTACGGGGAACAGATTGTAGGGGAAGGGGTCGGTAAACAGACTGAGCAGCACCAATGCCAGATCGACCAGCGCGAAAATCCACGCCTTTATGGGGATGATGAAAAACAGCAGAAAATTTGCGTCGGGGTACAGCGTGGCATAGCTGAGGAACAGGCTCAGGTTCAGGTAGGTGACGCTGGCCTGACCGCCGAAGATCATGCAGTAAATGTCCATCATCACCACGCCGGTGAGGTAGAACAGGTTGAACCGCAGGGTGCCCCACACATTTTCCATGGCTCTGCCCAGGGAGTAGTAGCACAGCAGGGTGATGGCGGTGAGCAGAATGTTCCCGGCGCTGTAGGTCAGGGGATAGGTGATCAGCCGCCAGACCTGACCCTGAAGAATGGCCTCCCGATTGAAGCAGAGCGCACTGTACAGAAGCATGCTGCCGGACATCTGGCTGAACAGGTAGACCACGGCGGTGCCGATGACGATGTAAAGCATCAGATTGGGGATGCCCTTATCCCGGTTTTTGAAGCAGAAAAGCTCAAATTTTTTGCGTAAATTTTTCACGGTACTCAACTCCTAATACTATTTCCTGATTAAAATCTTTTCTAAAGATCATAATGGAAGTTCAGTATAAAAAACGTATCCCCATTCTATCAGCAATTCATTCAAATGTCTATATCGGATTTGTAAACAAAATACTTGACTTTTGTAGAAAATGGTGTAAAATACGATGTTGAACTGCATACAAGCCTTATCAAGAGTGGTGGAGGGAACGGCCCGATGAAACCCGGCAACCTGTTTATACAAGGTGCCAAATCCGGCGGCAAACGAAAGATGAGGATTCGATACTGACGCACATCGAATCTTCGGTGTGCGGTTTTTCTTTTTCAATTTAGATAGACAGAAAGGAAAAACAAAATGGAAAAAAGACTTTTTACCTCAGAATGTGTCACCAACGGACACCCTGACAAAGTAGCGGACTCCATATCCGACGCCATTCTGGACGCCTGCCTTGCCCAGGACCCCCATTCCCGCGTGGCCTGTGAGACCATGGTCACCACAAATTTCTGCATCTGTCTCTTATACACATCTGACGCTGCCGACGAACTCTAGGG
>ENA-OYYK01000611-OYYK01000611.1-human-gut-metagenome-genome-assembly--contig:-NODE-611-length-24136-cov-8.508409_pt1 | contig 24136 bp, 14 predicted proteins | sample MGYA00243247_ERZ653443 | MGnify/ENA primary metagenome ERZ653443 (study PRJEB26926, sample SAMN06165010) | human gut metagenome | biome: ENVO:00009003; feature: ENVO:2100002; material: ENVO:00002003... | reverse complement strand
ATTCCACACAGCCGCACTTAGGGCAGACAAACCCATTGGGAAAGCGCAGGCGGAATAGTTCTGCTCTGCAAGCGTCCTCGGTATTGTAGCGACGGCGAAACTCTTTGAAAGTAATCTCAGCTGTACGTGCCATGATGATGTTCCCCTTTTTGCTTTTGGGAACATTGTAGCATCCTATCTGTCCAATAAACCGGACTTTTTCAAGATATTGTGGCTTGCTGCGTTAAGTCGATAAGCATTTTATTTTATAAGCTGGATGTTTTCAGCTGTCGCTATCTTGAGAAAATTTTCCGATAATTTTTCACTAATTGTTAGTGTTTTTAAGGGCATTACGCCAAAATCAATGTACTCTCCCACACTTTCTATTATAATATTGCTCAACGATGACGGAAAACGTACTTCGGACAACTTTGTAAACCGGTAAAACAATATCCAATCCAAAGAAGTAATCCCTTCTTGTACAATTAAGGTTTTTGTATGGTTTTTGACATACTCCGGGAAATATGGATGGGCACTATAATATGAATTCCGCCCATCGCACCCCGGAATTCCTCGGCATATTGTCTCACCACTTCCGCTCAAAATCATTTTACCACAACTATATTCCCAACAGATATTATCTGTATATTCAAACTCAGACAAGATTTCACATTTTCCCATCCATATGCAATGTTCCTTGCCTTTTCCGCAAATACCATAATAGTAATCGTCTTCACAAACGTAATTATCCATCGTTATGGCCATTCCTTTCTGTTGTGTTGCAAGGCACCAAAAGGGATGAAACAGGTGCTCATACATAGTGTTTTTTGTTATCCTTGCCATTCGCTCTGCGGGTAACAGTCCGGAAGCAGCACATCTACGGTATGACCTGACCACAGGCGCTTGACAGCGATATCAGCCGCAGGCTACTTCCTGATTCAATGGCAGTTCCAGCAGTTCAGGGCGTGTGAGCAGATGCTGTATGATCTTGAGCGAACGGGCAAAGTAGAAGCCGTCCGCAATGCGTTCGTCCAGTGTGAAACCGATATCCACCACATCCCGCACCTCGCGGCTGCCGTCCCCGGCGATCTTCTCACTCTTGCGGATGGTGCCGATGGCCGCCATAATGGAGCTTGAGCCGTAATTGTTGAGATGATGGTAGACGCTCGGGCATTTGATGCTGCCAAGATTGGTGAGGAAGACGGTGGCAAAGTTCGGGTCATCCTGCCGCAGGAAGTCGGGCACCTTGCCAAAGAAGTCCAGTGTCTTGATGATCCAGATGACAAATGCCAGAACCGGACGCGGCAGCTTTTTGAGCACGTCCATCGTGCCATTCACACCGTCGTTCTTTTCCGTGCGGGCCTTGTGAACCTTGCCGACGACCCGGTGCGTCACCTCGGTGAGCGTCCAGTCTTCCGGCGCGGAGATGACCACGAGGGACTCCTCGCTGTGATCCTCGAAGCGTTTCTTGGCTACGAAGCCAAGGGTAATTTCGTCGCGCTGGTAAAAACGTCGGCCGGAGATGAAACTGTTGAGCTGCGGGCGAAGGTATATCGTTTTTGCGACAGCCATAAGAATGCAGTGAAAAAGCGTGGCGCGGTATTCTTCCTCGCCCTCGTTCTTCCGTGCGATGTAGCGAAGCGCCTCTGTCACGTCGAATTCCATGTTGACGTAGACCTCGGCATCCGTGCGGTGGTTCATCAGATGCGGCAAAATGACATGGAGCGAATCCATATCGCGGATCCAGCGGGCGTCTTTCCGGTCGCCCCAGCGTTTCTTTGTCGTGTTGCTCATAGTGTGTCCTCTTTTCTTTCTTTTTTCGGGCCGAAGCCCCTGAAGATACCCTGCGCACCCTCATACGCAGAAATCTTCGGATAACGTATGCAATCATTACTTTCTTAAGTAATGGAAAGCCCCATGCCGGTTTTGCGGGTCAGTTCCCGGCTTTCGGGCGGTGTGCTTTTTCAACCTCTTCCTTCAGCGCGGCAGCAGATTTTGTTCCATAATCCCCCTTCCCTGAAAAGTTCCGAAATTATAATCCATGATACTACGATTTTGGAAAGGATGCAAGAGGTTTCCTCATGTATTCCGGAAAATGGAAAATGCGGTATATTGAGAGCAGGTGCCGATAAAAACACATGGCCTTTCCTTTTCTCGAAAAAATGGTATCATATTCCTGCGTCCGCCGCTGGTACTTTGAGCCGAAGACCAATCAGGACATTTATCTGGAATATGAAAGCTATGTTACGGACTGCACCGATATGGAAGATGTGCTTCAAATGCTTATCGGCACCGGAGGAAGCCCGGTAATCGTCCACGGCTGCACGGGAGCGGCATTACAGAATGGCGAAAGCGCCGCAGTAGTATGGCTGATCGGCACCCCTGAGAAAGGAATCTCGTTCCGGTTGTCCAGCAGCAGTTTCACCGCAGAGGCGCTTCTGCAAATTGCGGAAAGTGTGCAGCTGCAATAGCGATTCCCCAAACCGCATTCACCGGGGCTTAAGACATAGTCTCAGCACCCCCATCCATTCCGCGGGAAGCGGAATGGATGGGGCTGTTTGTCTACGTGAGACTGCTTTTTTGTTTCATCACAGCATATGCGCCGGAAAAAGTCGATGTCGGCGTTTTTTGGACCTCGTTTCTGGAAAAATTTTTCCGATTCGACGAGAAAAACAGTTGCGCTTATCCCAGCTGTATGTTATACTGGTGGTGCATATACCATCCCGGAATGGCGCTGACCATGCGTTCCCCGCGGAGTACGGGAAACGCACAGAACTGAAAGGAACGGAACAGCTATGAAGAAACGACTGCTCAGCATCCTGCTCGTGTTTGTCATGGTGCTCTCCACGCTGCCCATCCCGGCCTTTGCCGAGGACGGCGGGGAAGCAGCCCCCGTGTGCATCTGCGAAACGGCTTGCACGGCAGAAGCCATGAACGAAGACTGCCCAGTGTGCGGCGCGGAAGGTGCGCACCTGCACGACTGCGCCAAGTACGTCGAGGGCGCGGAGAATCTGGCGGAGACCACCACTCCCACCGCCGAACCGGTGAATGTCGGGGAAACCGAAGCCACCACTGCGCCCGTCGTTCCCGAGACTGAAAAGGACGAGACTCAGCCGGAGAGCGAAAATGATGCCGAAAGCATTGAGGGCGGCGAAGAGACTCTTCCCGAAGATGCGCCGGATACGCTCGCGTTGGACGCGGAAAATCTCATCAGCGTGCAAAGCGGCGAAACCATGTCGGACGAATTGTATGATTCGCTGTCCTATGCCACATTCACGCTGTCCGCAAGCGAGTACCAGTGCGGCGAGGCGGGGCATACCGGCTCCATAACGGATATATGCCTGAACAGCGTTGACCTGTCGGACTGGGATGCAAACCGGAAAATCAAGGTGAATTTTGATATTTCCTTCCAATGTGATACGCCGGGCTGCCCGCGCGGGAAGGAGATGAACCGGTATAACAAGACAAGAACCTTTACCGACTCGGATTCCTGCCACACGCCGGTCTCCGCCACTGCCAATTACAGGAAGGCATGCAGCAGCAATAACAATGATCTAATCGTGCTGACCCTGACCTCCAACAAGAGCATCGCCTACAAGGAATACTTTCCGAAAAAGGAAGCCACCTGCACCGAGGCGGGCTATGAATCCTACTGGATGTGCGGCAGCGATGCGGACAGCAACAAGTGCCGGAAGATATTCTCGGATGAGGACTGCACAAAGGAGCTTGCCGCGCCCATCGCGATTCCCGCGAAGGGACACTATTTCCCTGCAAGTGCCTATCACGCGGAACTGCCTGGCACCTGTACCGATATCGGTCATGTGGAATACTGGCATTGCGGCCAGTGCTACAAGTATTTTACCGATAACACCGGCACAACGGGGATCTCGAACATAATGCTCCCCAAGGATAAGGATAACCATGCCCAGGCGCCGCAATATATCGCTGACGACGTACATCATACGGCAAAATACAATTGCTGCAACACGACGCTCCCCATGGAAGCACACAGCTTTGACTATGGCGTGTGTGACGTATGCGGCTACGTAGCCACTTTCCTGGTACAGAGCGGCAGGGAGACTGCGTACTTTGGCTCGTACAACGATGCAATGGCCGCGCTAGCGCGGGAAGGCGCGACGTTTCTAATGGTGCTGAGAGACTATGACGGTACGATCGATATCAATGTAGACGGGAAACGTACCGTCCTGATCGGCGACGCCAGAACAAATGTCCGCGTGAGTGGCATCAACATAAACGGCGGAAGCGTTACCATATCGAATTACGGAACGGTTGGCTCTCTTACGAACAATGCCGTCACGATCCTCGGCAAAGGCGGCGGCAGATATGACGCGATCCGGAATAACATGGGCGACGTCGGGGCGCTTCTCGGCAGTTGCATTGTGTATAAAACAGAGGACGGCGTGTTCCTGCGTTCCAAAGATGAAGCTTGCAAGGCCGACAGCATTCAGAATGTCCGTGTCATTGGCGCTCCGATTTCGTACATCGAGATCACCGGCGCGGGCAAAGGCACCGGTGAAGAGTATGACGTCAGGTATGCCCATACGGTAAAAGCGGGAGAAACGGTGACGTTCCGATCGGATGTGTACCAGATCAGCGGTGCTACCGCCGCTGGCGCTGTCATCACATCCTGGGACTGCGGAACCATACCCGCGGAAAATGTCGATGTGCAGACATCCAATGGGAGCTGGAGATCGACGCTTACTCTGACGAACATTACACCTGGCGTATATCCTCTGGTCTGCACGGTGAATTCTGACAACAACGGCGAAATCTATTCCGTTCGCGCAACCGTCACACTCACCGTGGAGGCGGGCGAGACAGAGTATACCCTCACCTTCGACGCCAACGGCGGCACCGGCGCTCCGGCTGCCATGACTGGCGGAACAAACAGGTTTGTGATTCCCGACACCATCCCGACACGTGAAAATGCCCACTTCGGCGGCTGGGCGCTCACTGCCGGAGCCGACAGCCCGCAGTACCAGCCCGGCGATACTGTCACCATCGACGGTGGGATGAAAATGACCCTCTACGCCTACTGGAGGACGCACGGCGACGGTAACGGCGACGGCTTCTGCGACGGCGGCGAGGAATGCCTCCACGGAAAGGACGCCGATGGCTACTGCACCGTAAGCGGCTGCACCCACAACGCGGACGGACACGACTGCTGCCCGAAGCGCGGGCCTTCGGAAACCGTCATCACGACCTTGCCAACCCTGCCCGCCGAAACATATGTCGGCACCCAGTTTCTGGATGAAGCGCTCGAGGGCGGAGTGGCGCAGGTTAAGGGAACGGATACCGTCGTCCCCGGTAAGTTTGCATTCGAGGGAGAGTATGGCGGGAGCGTAAGTTTTGTGGGGGAAAACCGCCTGCATGTCATCTTCACTCCCGATGACACGGAAGCATATACAACAGCGGAATGTGAAGTGATTGTGACCGGCATTCGGCATACGATCACGGAGGTTCTTACGAAGTTTGCCATCACGGACAAACCGCTGGGCACGCCCCTTGCGGAGCTGGGAATCCCTACGGAGGGCGTCACGGTAAAAACCGACTCCGGCGCAATGTTCGCCCCTATTCCGGTCATTTGGGACACATCTGCCTATGATCCCAATTCTCTGGAACCCCAGATTATCTACGGAACGCTGGATGTTGCCAACAGCTATTTTCATGATAAAATCGTTACGGAAACCGATGTAAAAGCGACCATTGAGGTATCTCTTATGGATACTCGGGTCTTCCAGACTACCATTGTCACACCGCCTACGGTTGAAGGAACCTTCTATGCGCTGGATCGTTACGAGACGCTGACAAGCGGTCTCAAGGGCGGAAAGGCGATGGCAAACGGTCAGGAGATCGAAGGCACGTTCGAGTTTGATGAGGACGAATTGCTGTACGGAGACACTGCCTACCCCGGCATCGGGCTGAAATACGGCCAGCTTACGCGCACGGTCGTTTTCAAGCCGACAAACTCCAGGAACTACACAACTGCAGCCTGCACGGTAACCGTGAACGTTCTCCCGCTCACGATCGTCAGAATCAATCCCAATTTCGAGGACATCACCGACAAGCCCATTGGTACGGCGTTTGAACAACTTGGATTGGCGGAAGCGGGTTCGATGGACGTGATGCGCGGTGACCCCCAGAAAACGACGATCATGAGCGACACGGTGGTCTGGGATAAAAACCAGTATGACCCGAATACGCCATATGAGCAGCGCATTACGGGCAGATTGGTGCTGTCCACGTGGAAGGATTATATTGCGCCCCCCGAAGGGGCGTCCACCGTCAGCGTCAAGGTGAAGTTGAAGTACGACCCGGTTGTACCTGTGATTGTGACCGCGCCGACGTTCCGCTGGACAAAGGGAGACTTCCGGCTTGGCGACAATCAGATTTTTGTCAGCGAAACCTTCCAGATCGGAACGGAAACGCCCCCGGAGGGAGCTGACGAGATCGGTGCGCTTATTGGCGGTGAGGCGCGGGTTGGCGGCAGGAAGATCGACGGCACATTCTCTTTCAAGGCCGGTACGCCTAAGTGGTTTAGCGCAGCGGGAACATACAACGTGACTGTGGTCTTCACGCCGAGTGATACCGTTCGTTATGCGCCTGCCGAATGTACCATCCCGATTGAAGTGGTCAAACGCACCCTTCTGAGCATCGAACCCTCGACGGATATCACGAACAAAGAGGTCGGCACGGAGTTTGATGCGCTCTGGCTGCCTTCATTCGTGAACTGCCGGACAGAGGACGGGTCGTTCTACTCAGGCATTGGCGTAACGTGGGATAAGACGTCGTATGACCTGAATTCTACTGCTGAGCAGGCCATTACCGGCACGCTCAATCTCGGCGATATTCCGACTATTCAGCAGCCCGTCCCGGAGTTAAAGGCCACGGTCAAGGTCAGGCTTATTCCCCACGACTGGAGCGACTGGACGCCCGACAGCAACGGTACCCACAGCCGCGTCTGCGCCAGAAATAGCAGTCATAAAGAAACCGTCAGCTGTTCCGGCGGCACGGCGACCTGTCAGGCAAAGGCGGTCTGCTCTGTCTGCGGTCAGGAGTATGGTCAGCTTGCCGCGCACGACTTTACGGCGGAAGTGGCGGAAGAAAAGTATCTGAAATCCGCCGCGACCTGCACGGAGAAGGCAGTTTACTACAAGTCCTGCACAGTCTGCGGCGAAAAGGGAACGGAAACCTTCGAGGTCGGCAACATTCTCGGCCACGACTGGGGCGAATGGCAGTCCAACGGAAACGATACCCATAGCCGCATCTGCACCAGAAACAGCGGCCATAAGGAGACCGTCAACTGTTCCGGTGGTACGGCGACTTGTCAGGCAAAGGCAGTCTGCGCTGTGTGCAGGCACGAATACGGCCAGCTTGGCACACACAGCTTCACGGCGGAAACCGTGGAGGAACAGTACCTGAAATCCGCCGCGACCTGCACAGAAAAGGCAGTCTATTACAGGTCCTGCGCCACCTGCGGCCTGAGCGCCAAGGACACCGCCGAGGAAGCGGTCTTTGAAACCAGGGCGCTCGGCCATGACTGGGGCAAGTGGCAGTCCAATGGCGACGGCACCCACACCCATGTCTGCACCAGAGACGATACCCACAAGGAGACGGTCAGCTGCTCCGGCGGCACCGCGACCTGCGTGGAGCAGGCGACCTGCAAGGACTGCGGCGGGAAGTACGGCGAAAAGGATGCCGCGAACCACACCGGTGCGAAGAAATGGACGACCACAAAGACCACCCACGAACAGAAATGGTCCTGCTGCGGCGAGATCACCGTCGCCAAAGAAGCCCATACCTTCGGCAAATGGGTCGTCACCGAAAAGGCAACATCCAGAAAAGACGGGGAAAAGACCCGCACCTGTGAAGTCTGCGAGTACGTGGAGAAGGCGACAATCCAAGCCACCGGCGCCCCGGCGAAGACCGGCGACGACAGCAACATCGGCATGTGGGCGGGCATCCTCTGCGTATCCCTGGCCGGTATCATAGCGCTGGTGGTATGGTATAAACGGAAGAACAGGAAGTAAACCAAGCCATATTGCAGTCATAACCACCGGCCAGCGGTTATGACTGGGTATTGGAATCTTCGCCTACTGCTCAGTTTCCCGAACGCTGTCCTCAAAATCGGCTGGTTGTTCCAGGCAGAAAAATCCGGACTTATTCCCGAGTGGGGAGTAAGTTCGGGTTTTTCGCTTTATCCAGGAAGTGCCACACAGAAAAGATTGCCATGTGCAGCCGGATGTAGTATGCTGTCAGAAAGAAAAATCTTCCATTCCACGTTTTTCTGCGTGTATAGGGGTGAAGCTACTAAAAAAGGAGGCGGCGACATGGATGACAATGAAATTCTCGATTTGTATTTCGCCCGGTCGGAACAGGCGATCGTTCAGACTGACCAGAAATACGGATTTTATTGTTACAGTATTGCCAAACGTATTTTATCCGACCCCCTGGACGCTGAGGAAAGCGTCAACGATACCTATTACTCCGCCTGGAAGCTGATCCCGCCCCGCAGACCCCAGCGGTTTTCCACCTTCTTAGGAAAACTCACCCGGAATCTGGCTATCGACCGCTGGCGGAAAAATACCGCTGAAAAACGCGGGAAGGGGGAGACCCAGCTGCTGCTGGACGAGCTGGCGGAGTGCGTCGCCGGAAGCGAAAGCCCGGAGACGGAGCTGCTTCGCAAGGAGCTGACCGCCTCGCTGAACCGCTTTCTGCGGAAGCTCCCGGAAAAAGACCGCACCGTCTTTCTGCTCCGGTACTACTATGCCGGTACGAAGGAAGACATTGCCCGGAAGACGGGGTTGTCCTCCAATCAGGTGAAGTACATCCTGCAAAAGGTAAGAAAACAGTTGGCCGACACTCTTAAAAAGGAGGGTTTACAATGACGGCTTATCAGCTTTTCAGAGGACTGACCGGCGTGGACGGGGAGCTGCTGGCGGCGGTGGAGCCGGTGGATTCCCGGAAGGAGCCCGCCACAAAGAAACTGCCCGCGAGAAAAATCTGGCTTGTTGCAGCGGTCGTTGCGCTGGCGCTGCTGCTGGCGGGCTGCGGAATCGCCTATGTGCTCAGCCTGAGACAGCTTGAGCTGGGAACCCAGACGATCCCCCTGCCCACTGATGCGTCGCAGGACGGCACGGCTCCCACCGAAACCGAAATGCAGCTGACGGTATTCTCCCTTCAGGGAATCGAAGGAACGCCCAATTATCAGGCAAATCAGGAGTGGCTGGCGTTCACCCAGAGCTATACCCCCTCCGGCGGCGAATATTGGGACAGCGACCCGGCTTACTGGGCGTACAGCGTTCAGGATCAGACAATGGTGGACAAGCTGGACGAGATCTGCGCTAAATACGGGCTGAAGGTGATCGGAAAGGCGTGGCACGAGCAGGTTGACTGCAATAAATTTCTCCCCTTGCTCGGCATTGACAGCCTGCTGAAAGCCGGTACCGACGCAACGCTTTCCATTCCGGCGGGACGCTATTTCCCGGGCGGCTCCTTTACCATTTACGGTACGCTGAATCTTGGAGACGCGGCGGAGATGTTTACCTACCAATGCGTCAAAAAGGATGTTTTCTACGACGTGTTCGGCTACACGAACCCGGATAGCGTTACCGAGAGAAACTATACCACATCGGACGGCGTACCCCTCTTGTTTCTGGAATCGGAGCAGAGCGGCATGATTCTGGCAGACCGGGAGGACTGCTTCCTGAGCCTGAGCATCATGCTGGACGGGAACGTCAGTCTCGAGGAAATCGCCGAATGCTTCGACTTTACGATTCAGCCACAGGCGCCCGACGCCACCGCGGCGGACGCACGGGAGCAGGCTTCCAATGCGGAAATCATCAGCGCACAGGACGACCCGAATATTGGCAGGCGTGCCACGTATGCCGAGTATGTAGAAGACTTAATCCGGGGCGACGAGTTCCATACCTCTACCGATCCGGGGTATACACCCCCTGTCAAAACCTATGCGTTTTATGACGCGGATGGTAACGGGACAGACGAGCTGCTCATTTTCTATGGTGACCGCATTGGCAGCATTGTCGGCATGAAGGACGGTGTCACGGATGAAGGAAAGAGCTACACTCTGATACCGTGCGAAGATCATGTTTTCATTGACTGGCCGAGAGACTCGTATGTCCATGGGGAATACTGGTATCACATCTTCCGTTTCGCCAACAATGACGACCCGGTCTTCTCCAACCCGAAGGAACGAAGCATCGTCCGGCTGAAAAAGGACGCGGAGGGGAACTGGTGGCGGACATCCTCCACAGACCATTACGCGGATTTTGACACCAGAATCACGGAGGAAGAAGCGAAAGCCATCTTAGATTCCTATACTCCCATTCAGCTGGAAACCCATCCCCTTTCCGAATTCAAAGAGCCATAACAAGCGAAACAGCGCCCCGTTTCCCCACAAATCGGAAAACGGGGCGCATTTTGCTGTTGACGTCCGGGAATGCGCGTGGCATAATAGTTGTACATACAACGATGTATCTACAACGAGTCAGGAGGCTGCCATGGACATTACGGAACGGAAAATCACCAAAATCGCCCGGGAGGCGGAAAAGCTGGTTCTGCGCACCATGCGGGAAACCGGCGTCGGCACGGCGGAGATCGACCTGATCCACGCACTGCGCCACAATCCCGGCTGCACACAGGCGGCGCTGGCGGAGCTGCTGCACGCGGACAAAGCCGCCATCGCCCGCAGAACGAAAAATCTGGAAGCGAAGGGCTACCTCGTCCGCCGGGACGCCCCCAACGACCGGCGCAGTCAGCTGCTGTACCCCACGGAAAAGGCGGAGAACCTGAAATCCTCCAAAGCGGAGATCGAAGCGGCCTTTTATGAGTATCTGGCGGACACGCTGACGAAAGAGGAAGCCGCCGCCTTTGCCGCCGCGCTGAACAAGCTCTACGCGGCATCCAAGGCGGAAAGCCGGGCGGGCTTCCCGCACTTTATTCAGGCGGCAAAGGGGGAAAACCGGGGGTGAAACGTGAAAAAGCCTTCCGCCCGGACAGAATCGGTTCGTATTTCCGCGTCGAATGGCTGCCGCTGGCGCTGGTGACCCTTTCCGGCCTGATCTACAACATCGGTCTTCTTGCCACGCCATGGTTTGAAGGGCGGCTGGCGCAGTGCCTTGCGGACATTCTGGGCGGAAATGCCACCGCCGGGAAAATGGCGGTTCTGGTGCTTGCCTATATTCTCGTCACGCTGGGGGTGCAGGCCGCGCGGTTTATCAAGCGGTTCTATGTCCGCCGCTTCGCCAACAACATCAACCGCCGGATGAAGGGCATCCTGTACGCCAATCTGGTGCGCAGAAGCCGGGCATCCCTGGAACAGGAGGGCGCGGGCGAGCTGATGACCAAGGCCATCTCCGACGTGGACGACTGCGTGGAGGGAATGCGGAAATTCACCACCGAGGTCTTCGACACCGGCGTGGCGCTGGTGGGCTACGCCGTCATGCTTCTGGTATACGACTGGCGTCTGGCGATCCTGAGTTTGCTGTTTACGCCGGTGTCCTACGTCTGCGCGGCGTGGATGAAGCGGAACGTCCAGCGTGCGGGCGCCGCCTACAAAAAAGCGGCGGGCGCACTCAGCACGGCCACGCTGGATCGGGCGCAGAACGCCGTGACCTACCGCATTTACGGCTGTGAAAGCACCCGGGAGGGGCAGTACGAGCATACGCTGGACACCTACGAGAAGACCGCCGTCCGCAGCAACGTATGGCAGTCGGCCCTGCCGCCGCTGTATCTGGCCGTGTCGGAGGCGGGGGTGCTGTTCATTCTGTGGTTCGGGGCGAAAAACGTCCTCGGTTCCGGGTGGCGCGCATGGGATATTGCGGCGTTCACTACGTTTCTTTCCTGCTTTACCAAGCTGACGGTGAAATCCTCTAAGGTAGCGAAGCTGTTCAACTCGGTGCAGAAGGCGGAGGTCTCATGGAAGCGCATTCAGTCGCTGATGAAGTCCCCGGAGCCGCTGGAGCCTCTCGCCGTTCCGTCAGCGGTGGACGTGACCCTAGAGAATCTTTCCTTTGCCTACGGCGACCAGCCGGTTTTCTCCGGGCTGAGCCTGACGGCACATCCGGGGGACATCATCGGCGTCACCGGGCCGGTGGCCTGCGGCAAGTCCACCTTCGGGCGGGTGTTCCTCTGCGAAGCGCCCTACGGCGGCTCGGCGAAATTCGGGAAGACCGAGTTTTCCGCCCTCACCCCCCGTCAAATCGCGGCGACCGTGGGATATTTGGGGCACGACCCGGAGCTGAGCGCCGACACCATCCAGAATAACGTCCTCTGCGGAAGCAATCAGGACGCGAAGCCGTATCTTGCCGCGGCGGCGCTGGATCATGAAGTGCTTGCCATGGAAGCGGGGCTGGATACCATCATCGGCAGCAGCGGCACGCGGCTTTCCGGAGGTCAGGCGCAGCGGCTGGCGCTGGCAAGAACCCTTGCCCACCCCAGACCCGTTCTGGTTCTGGATGACCCATTCTCCGCGCTGGACAGAAATACCGAGGATACCGTGTTCGCAAATTTGCAGGAATATGCAAAGGATAAGGTTGTGTTCCTGATCTCTCACCGCCTGTATCACTTCCCGCAGATGCGCAGTGTGATCTTTATGGAGGACGGCAAAACCACCGTCGGCACCCACGAGGAATTGATGGCATCCGTTCCGGTGTACCGGCAGCTCTATGAAAGCCAGACAGGAGGGCAGACTCATGAATAAAAACGGTGTGTTTGCCGCGATACGGACGGCGGCAGCGATCCACCAGCTTCTCACGGTGGGGACGGTTCTCTGCGTGGCGGCGTCGGTGGGTGCGTCCCTGCTCCCGCCGCTGCTGCTGGCACGGGTGGTCGATCGCCTGACCGTGGGCAGCGGACTGACGTTTCTCGCGGTACAGGGCTACTTTTGCAGTCTTGCGCTGGAGGGACTGCTTTCTTCCGCGCAGGAAAGCCTGCTCGTGCAGTTCGGCCAGAAAATGACCCACGCCCTGCGTTCGGAAATGTCCCGGAAGCTGACCCGGCTGCCTGCAAGCACCCTTGCTGACCAGAATCCCGGCGAGGTCGCCGCCCGGTTTTCCGGGGATGTGGATACGGTGGAGGCGCTGTTTACCTCCGGCATCATCAGCATGGTGGCGGACGCGTGCCGCATTCTGTCCATCATGGCGGTCATCGCGGTGAAGAATACCGGCCTCGCCCTGATCTTGCTGCTGGTTCTGCCCCTGTTTGCCCTGTTCACCCGCCACGTGCAGAAGCGGATGCTGGCCGCCCAGCTGGATAACCGCTGCGCCGTCGCCGCCGTGTCCGGTCAGGTGCCGGAGACGCTGCACAATATCCGCACCATCCGGGCGCTGGGGCTGGAAGATTACATGGAGCGCCGGTACGATAAGCGCATCGGGGACAGCTACGCCGCCATGGAGCGCACCAATTTTTACGACGCCATCTATTCCCCGGTGGTTCTGCTGCTGAACGCCGTGGTGGTGGGCATCGTCATGCTGCTGTCCGCCTCCGGAAATGCCGAAATTCTGCGCCTGTTCGGCATGTCGGTGGGCACGTCGGTGGCCGTTATCAGCTACATATCCCGCATTTTCGCGCCCATTGAGAGCCTTGGCATGGAGATTCAGACCATTCAGTCGGCCATGGCCGGGGTCAAGCGTATCGACGCGTTTTTAAGCCAGCCAGAGCGCGTCATTCCGGAGCATCGGGAAACCGCCGCCCGTGGGGACGTGGTACTGTCCTACGTGACCTTCGGCTACGGGGAAAAGCCCGTTCTGCGGGACTTTTCCATGACCGTAAGGCAGGGCGAGCACGTCACGCTGGTCGGCAGGACGGGCGCGGGAAAAAGCACCGTGTTCAAGCTTCTGCTGGGGCTTTACCGTCCGGAGGCCGGTACGATCACCATTGGCGGCGTGGACGTTTCGGCCATTTCGGATCAGGAGCGCCGAACCTGCATCAGCTGTGTGGAGCAGCACTTTTCCCGCGTGCCGGGGACGGTGCTGGATCAGATCACCCTTGGCGACCCGCAGATAACGGAAGATATGGCAAAGAACGCGGCGCACCTTGCCGGGATCGACGCGGCCATTCAGGCATTGCCGGAGGGCTATAACACGGTATGCACCGAGGGCATGTTCTCACAGGGCGAATGGCAGCTTCTGTCCATCGCCCGCGCCGCGGCGGCGGACCCGGCGGTGCTTCTGCTGGACGAGATCACGGCCAATCTGGACGCCGAAACGGAGGAGCGCGTTATGAAAGCTCTGCGCCGCGCCTCTGAGGGGCGGACAGTTCTGTCCGTTTCCCACCGCGTCTATGAAAATCTGGGTGGGAGGACGGTCGAGATCAAGCCGCAGGGGCAATGAAATGGAATTTCAGGGAGAAACGGCGCAGGCAATGACCGGCGGGAGCCGCCAGTCTCTCCCCGTCACAGAGAAAAACCGCCCTCCTGACAGTTACTGATGGCAAATGCGAAAAATGTCTCCTTTGCGATAGCCGCAAAATAGCCGGTCTGCTCGTACTCATGCGCATAGTGCTTGGCAATGTGTCCCAGCGTCTCCTTAAGCTGAAGCATTGCGGCAAATTCATGCTTGCAGGGATAGCTGCAAAAGCAGTCGCACAGTAAATTCCGGATTTCCCCGTCGTGATAGCGGAATTCAACGGCGTATGCTTTTGTCCCTTCCACGACTGCATACCCCTTTGTCCCATCCAGACAGAGATAACGGACGCGGTTCTCCATGAAGTAATCGTGTCCCCGCTCCGCAATGGCATTGGTGACTTTCATTTCTTCCAAATGCTCCAGAGAGAAGGGGAAATCGTCGTTTCCGCTGGCAAATTCCTCGCCTTCGCCGACGGGTGCCCGGAACCAGCTCGTTACCTGAGCGGCGGGGAGAGCAGTGGAGTCGAAGGTGATAAAATGGGAAGCGGACATGTAAAATCTGCCGTGCACCCGGGTATTTACCTGGAAAATGACCTTCTGATATTCGGACAGCCGAATCCTGAAATTGTAATTCACGCTGGTCACGATGCCGAGAACCCCTTCCAGCTTGCCGCTCACATAGACCCGGTCGCCGGCCTTCAGGTCGAACCGGTCGTTGTAATAGGCGAGCGACCTTCCGGTCTCCGGAAAACAAACCTGCATCACAGACTTCCGGGGCGCGGCGCTGACCGGTTCTGCCTCCCGCGCTGCCGGAGTTTCCTGTCCCTCTTGGGACGCTCCGCCAAAACCACTGATCGTAAAACGCATAGCTTTTCCTCCATCCATAATCTTTTTTGGGTTTCTGAGAGGATTATACAATGCGATGTGTCCAATAAATCGGACCAATTCAAGTAAAACACACGATAATGCAAAAAAATTCAAAAAAACAGCGGGAGGCCGACCGGCTTCCCGCTGTTTCCATAGTTACGTATCCAGACTTCTCAGCCGCTCGACGATGCTCTGCTTCACCGCCTGACGGTACATGACCGCCGGGATGGCACAGCCAAGCACGATGAAGGCGGGCAGCATGGCCAGTACCGGGGTGATGGTGTAGTGATAGCTGTAGAACCAGTAGGCGCTTTCCAGAAGCCGCCCCGCCAGCGGGTTCACCGCGGCGGACAGAAGCCCCGCGATCAGGCCGGAACCAAGGGTGTACAGCAGCCCCTCCCAGAGAAGCATGGTTTCCAGCTGACGGCCGGTCATGCCCACCGACTGCAAAACCGCGAATTCCCGGCTCCGCGCCAGAATGGCGGTCATCATGGCGTTGAAGAAATTCAGAATACCCACAATGCCGATGATGGCGCACAGCAGCCCGCCCAGAATCACAAAGGTCATCCGGAACTCCTGAAAATATGCCCGGTGGGTCGCCTTGCTTTCGTACATCAGGGGACTGTCGGGGTTGGAAGTGAGCTGGGCAAGGTAGCTTTCCGCGGCGGCCTCCGCCTCGGGACTGGGGGTGTCGAAGAGGTAGAGCATGGGAAACACGTTGTCCTCCCCGGCGTCCCGGTACAGGGCGTCCGCGCTGAGGATTGCCTCATAGCCCATGGTATAGAACCGGCTGCTCATGTTGTAGGGAACGTCCACCAGTGCGCAGACGGTGTAGTTTACGTCGTACGCAGTATCGCCGTTTCCATAGGTGACTTTGATTTTCTCGCCCACGGCGGGATAAATCCCGGGGTCAGGCAGCTTCCCGGAATCATCCAGATTCACGGCAATGGCGATGGCATGGCTGTCCGGTTCCCAGAGGGAATCCAAGCTGCCGTCGATCACCGTGAGCTTTTCTCCAAGCGTCGGGTCAAGCCCCTCTATCTGGGACGCCGCCTGCACCTTGTCGCCGTCTCTTGGCGTCTGGGCGAGAAGCGCGTCGATGTCCATATCCGTATTCCGGCTGTAGAAGGCGGCTTCATCCCGCCAGACGCTTTCCGGCAGATACATACCCACCCCGCCGGTCTGATAGGCAAAGCCCTCCAGAGAGTGCGCTGTGTTTGCCCGCACCGGTTCCACAGCCTCTTTGGTCAGGGAAAAACCCCGATAGTTAAAGTAGTCCGGTGTGCTGATGAGGAAGTCCGCGCAGCTTCGCCGGCTCAGGTATTTGTCCATGTCGAAGCCGCCGATAAACGTGACCAGCAGATTCAGCAGAACGACGGTCAGGGACAGCGACACCATCACGAGTGCCGTCTTCTTTTTATCTCTGCCTAAGTTGGCGGCGGCCATCTGAACAGGCGTGACTTTGCTGCCCTTCCGGTGCGTTTTCCCCGCCGACTGACGCTCGGTGTAGCGCACCGCCTCCACAGGAGAGACCCTCCCGGCAATTCGCCCCGGTCGGGCGCAGGAAAGCAGCACCGTCAGCAGGGCGAACACTGAGGAAAACAGGAATATCCATGGGGAAACGCTGACTGTGGTGTACCGGCCTCCCATCGTGGAGGTGGACATGGTGATGGGAACCGCCGCCGCGCCCACGCCGTAGCCCAGCAGCAGACCCACCGGAATGCCCAGCGCGCTCAGCAGCAGCGCCTGCTGGCGGATCAGCCGCCGCAGCTGCTTCGGCGTGACGCCGATGGTTTTGAGCAGTCCGTAGTAGCGGATGTCCCCCGCCACGGAGATCTGGAAAATGTTGTAGATCACCAGATATCCCGTAAACGCCACCAGAATCAGCACGGCGAGCATGGCAAGGATTCCCCCAACGCCCAGCGTGTCCCAAACTTGGGTGGCGGTATAGCCCCAGTTGACGCCGATGCGAAGCTGCCCCGCCTCCTCGCCGATGCTGTAGCCGCAGTCCTCGCCAATTCTGGTCAGGTCGTTTTCAATGTTCAGGGAGCTTCTCAGCATGACGCTCAAATCCGTGCGGAAGGGCTTCATGCCTCCCGCCACGGCTTTTCTTTCGATCTTCTGGGCGTATTCCTTGGAAACGTTGAGGAAGTGGACGCTCAGCAGCTCGTCGTAGTCCCACCAGCCTACCAGCGTAAAGGTGTCGGTGATGTCCCAGCCCATCTGTTCTTTGTCCGCCAGCGTGTAAGTGACCTTCACCTGTGCCCCCAGCTCTGGCTTTACGCCGAGAAGCTCCAGAGCTTTGGTGTCCATGGTAATTTCGTTCCCGCTTTTCGGGATGCGTCCCACCGTGGGCTGGGAAAAGCTCCACTTGGCGTTGTTGTCGTCCATGTAGCTGACTTCGGCGTAGTCCTTTTCAAAAGCGCCCTGCGTGGCAAGACCCAACACCGTCCGCACGCCCACGGCTTTGACGTCGGGATGTGCCGAAAGCACCGCGATCTGGTCTTCGTCCACGTCCTTGAACGCACCGTGGGCATACCCGCCGACAGAGCGGAACTGGTAGTTTTGGTTCGTCTCGTTGATGGACATTACGATGGTAAAGAGGGACGTGAACAGCAGGGCGGTCAGGGCGATCGCCAGCACCGCGATGATGTTCCGCTTTCTCGCGGCCATCAGGGTCTTGAAGCTTAGATGGCGAATGCAGCTTCCATTTTTCACCTTCATGCCGCTCACCTCACGATCCGTCCGTCCTCAATGCGGATGATCCGATCCGCCGTCTGAGCGATCTCCTCGTTGTGGGTGATCATGACAATGGTCTGGGCAAATTTCTGGCTGGTGACTTTCAGCAGGCTCAGCACGTCCTGACTGGTTCTGGAATCCAGATTGCCCGTAGGTTCATCCGCCAGAATGATGGCGGGGGCGGCGGCAAGGGCGCGGGCGATGGCCACCCGCTGCTGCTGACCGCCGGACAGCTGGCTGGGAAGGCTCCCCAGCTTCTTTTCAAGGCCCAGCGTGTTTACAATTTTGTCGAGGAAATCCTCGTCCACCTGCCGCCCGTCCAGCTGGATGGGCAGGACGATGTTTTCCCTCGCGTTCAGCACCGGCACCAGATTGTAGCTCTGGAAGACAAAGCTGATCTTCCGCCTGCGGAAAATGGTCAGCGCTTCATCTTTCAGGGAAAAGATGTCCTTCCCGTCCACGATCACGCTGCCGGAGCTGGGCCGGTCAAGGCCGCCCAGCATGTGCAGCAGGGTGGATTTCCCGGAGCCGGAGGTGCCCACAATGGCGACAAATTCGCCGCTGTTCACACTCAGGTTCACGCCGTCCAGCGCCCGAACCTCCGTGTCCCCGGAGCCGTAGATTTTGCGCAGGTTTCTGGTTTCCAAAATACTCATAATAACCTCCCAAATAGAAAAGTCTGTATTGTTTTCACACTACAGACTTTACTACAGGATTCTTTCTACATTCTTTCCGGAATCTAACAGTGTTGACAGATTTCACGGGGGAGGTACAGGGAAAACGTGCTGCCCTCGCCCGGTTTGGAGCTGACCTTCACATAGCCGCCCTGCCCCTCCGCGATCTGACGCACCAGATACAGCCCGATGCCCACGCCTTCCTCCGTGGGATTGCTTAAGCCCCGGTAGAAGCGCTGAAATACCTTCGGCTGCTCGTCTTCCGGGATCCCCGGCCCGTTGTCCGCTACGTGAATGGCCGAAAACATCTGGTAGGCGGACGCGGACACACGAACCGCCCCGCCGGCGGGGGTGTACTTGACGGCGTTGTCCAGCAGGTTAAATACGGCTTCCTCCGTCCATTTTGCGTCGAAAACCGCTTCGGCATCCGTGGGAAGAAAAGTGATGGAAATGTTCTTTTCCCCGGCCTTCGGCTCCAGCTGGGATACCGCCGAGGATAGAACGTCCTGAAGCGCCCCCGGCTCCGGGCGCAGAGCGATTACCCCGGATTCCAGCCGGGAGGTCTTCACCAGCGCATCAATGAGACTTTGCAGCTTCTTCGTCTGGGCGTCCAGCGCGTCCAGACACACCGTGTTCCCCGGCTACTCCCGCAGGAGCTGGGTGTAGAGCAGAATGTTGGCAATGGGTGTTTTCGTCTGGTGGGAAATGTCCCCGATCAGGGTTTTCAGCTTTTCCTTTTCGGTGCTCACGTTCCGGGCGGATACCGTGGACGCCGCGAGGTAGTGCGCCAGCTTGCTTTCCATCGCGGAAAGCAGCGTCTCGTCGAAGCTGTCCTCCGTAAAGTCCCCCTGCATGGCATCGGTAAGCATCTCATTCAGCTTTTCCAGTGTCCGCCGGGTCTTCCGGCGCTCACACCAGACCGCGGCGGCGCAGAGGACGACTGCCGCCGCGAGAATTCCGTATCCCAAGGCCGTCATATCACTTCACCGCCCATGTGTAGCCGAGGCCGTACACCGTTTTCAGGTATTGGGGGCTGGACGGGTCGTCCTCCAGCTTGACCCGCAGACGCTTCACCGTGACGGACAGGGCGTTCTCGTCCACAAAATCCGCCCCGTCCGTCCAGATGCGGTCAACAAGAACGCCCCGGGACACGGTCTGCCCACGGTTCTCCACCAGCAGCCGCAGGAGCTTCTGCTCCGTCTTGCTCAGCTCAATGGGTTCACCGTTCTTCCAGAACGCCATCCGCTCAAAATCGAACCGGAAGCCGTCCAGTTCCACGCAGGAGAATTTCACTCTCCGGCGAAGCTGGGCGTTTACCCGCGCCCGGAGAATTGCCAGGGAAAAGGGCTTCGTGATGTAGTCGTCCGCCCCGGATTCCAGCCCGGTGACCACGTCCATCTCCAAGTCATTTGCCGTCAGGAGGATCACGGGAACGGCTTCCCCCTGCCGCACCTCCCGCAGCAAATCCAGAGCGCTGCCGTCCGGGAGATTCACGTCCAGAATCAGCAGGTCAAATTTCTTCTGCGCCAGCAGTTCCCGCGCCTGAGAAAGCGTCCCGGTCAGGGCAATCGTCACATCCGGGTCTTGCAGCGCCAACTGAATGCCCCTGCCCAGCGTCGTGTCGTCTTCCAGCAATAAGATCTCCCGCATATCATGCACCTGCCTTTTTTGTCCCATCATAGCACATGCGCCAAAGAAAGTCGATGCCGGCGTTTCTTAAGATTCCATTTCGGGAAAAGTTTCCCCGATTTGCGCCAAAAAAGGGATTGCGATTCTTAAGGGAGCGTGATATACTGATGGTATATATACCATCCAATAAGAGGAGTGACCCCTATGGCCATTACAAGCGCAAGTCTGCCCGCGAAAAAACGGATTCTCACCGTCTGTGTTCGGCTCTTTCTGGAAAAGGGCTACAAACGTTCGACGCTGGCGGAGATCATTGAAAAAGCCGACGTTTCCTACAGCACCTTCCAGAATATTTTCCGTGCCAAGGACGGCGTCCTGACGGAGCTGGTGGAATTCATGTTCTCCAACCAATTCGCCATGGCGCGGGGGGAGGCGGGGGCGAAGCTGCCGCCGGTGTACGTCTACGCGGTGGAGACGGCCATCCAGATGACCCTGACGGAGCTGAACGAAAATCTCCGGGAAATCTACATCGAAGCCTACACCGAGAAGGAGGCCTCCGAATATATTCTCCGGGAGACGGCGAAGGAGCTGCACGGCATTTTTGGCAGCTACCTGCCGGACGCCACAGAGCGGGACTTTTACGATATGGAGATCGGCTCGGCCAGCATCATGCGCGGCTACATGGCGCACCCCTGCGACGAGGAGCTGACCCTGGAAAAGAAGCTGCGGCTGTTTCTCACCATGAGCCTGCGGGCGTACAACGTCCCGAAGGAAGAAGTGGGGCAGGTCATCCGCTTCGTCGAGGGGCTGGACATCCGGGGAATTGCCGAACAGGTGATGCAGAAGCTGTTCAAGGCACTGGCCATGCGCTACGAATTTTCCCTCACCGGGCTGACAGAGCCTGTGAAGGAATAAGCCGATACGTATTGCAAGGGAGCACTCTCTTGCATCGTGATATATCCCGATGCAATGCCCTTCTGTCAACGCGCCTCCCATGGGGGACGGGAGATGCCGGAAGAAAGCGAGGAATCACCATGAAGAAACGACTGCTCAGTATTCTGCTTGTGCTCGTCATGGCACTGTCGGTGCTGCCCACCGCAGCCTTTGCCGAGGACGGCGGGGAAAACCTGCCCGCGTGCATCTGCGAAACGGCCTGCACGGCGGAAGAAATGAACATAGACTGCCCCGTCTGCGGCGCGGAGGGCGCGCAGCCGGAAAACTGCGCTCTGTATGCCCAAGCGCCGGATGTGGACGATCCCGCGCCCGAAGACGAGGACGACGAAGCGTTTGAAGAGGACGGGACGCCTGAAGGCGGCGAAGCGTCCGCCCTTGCTCCGCAGCTCGCGGAGGGCGGCGCTGCCGTGCAGGCGGCGCATACCCACTGCTTCTGCGGCGGCAGCGTCAACGCGGGCGATCATAGCGACCATACCAACGTTGTGACCTATAAGCCGTGCACGAAAGCAAACTACCTTCGCCAGGTTTTCTGGATCGAAAAGGTCGATGTAGCCTACGTTTATCTGGAGGATGACATAACATTAGACTACAATTTGTCTATCCAGGAAGGAAAGACGCTCTATCTCTGCCTGAACGGGCATACGCTCAATTTGGGACAATACTTTATTTGGGTTGGCTATATGGATTGCACGCTTTATCTGTGCGATTGCAGCGCCCAAAAGACGGGGACGGTTTCCGGCGGTTCAAAAGGCTGCGTCAGTGTTGACGATGCTGGCAATTATAATGCCACTTTTAACATGTACGGCGGCACGCTGAGAGGCGGCAATAGAACAGGCTGTGGCGGCGGCGTTGAGATAGTAAACGGCACGATGAACATGTACGGCGGCACGATCACGGAGAACACAGCCACCAGTGACGGCGGCGGCATCTATGTGGGCACAAAAGGCGCATTGAATCTGTACGGCGGCACCATCACCGGAAACAAAGTCAACACAAATGAGGCCCACCACGGCGGCGGTGTATACGTGGAAAGCAACCTATGGTCCGGTGTCGGCAAAATCAGCATCTCCGGTTCCCCCGTTATTACCGGGAATACCCGGACATATACGCCTGATTCAGCCACGACCACCGAAAACCTGTACTTAGGATATGGATTTACCAATAGCGGCGATTTGCCAATCATTACGCTCGGCACAGTTGCCAGCGGTGCAAATATTGGCATTTCAGCCAAAAAAACGGTATTTTCCACTGCGAGCGATACGGACTATTCGGGTTATTTCTCCTCCGATGACACCGGCTACCATGTGGAATACAATGCGGACAAAAAGCTGGAGTTGAAATCCGGCGCAGCCCATGTCCATACCGGCGGCACGGCCTATTGCAACAAAAAAGCCGTCTGTACGACCTGCGGCAAAGAGTATGGTAACCTCGATCCCACCAACCACAGTGCCCCTAAGCCGAACGAGTGGCAGGGAAACGACAAGGAGCACTGGCAGGTGTATTCTTGCTGCAATGCCATCATAAACAAAGCCGCGCACGTCGGCGGCAAGGCCACCTGCAAGGACAGGGCAGTCTGTACGACCTGCGGCGCCGCATACGGCGGGCTGGGCGCACACAGCTTTACAGAGAAAGTCGCAGAACAATACCTGAAATCCGCCGCCACCTGCACGGCAAAGGCGGTCTACTACAAGTCCTGTGCTTTCTGCGGCGAAAAGGGAACGGAAACCTTCGAGACCGGCAATGCCCTCGGCCACGACTGGGGCGAGTGGCAGTCCAACGGCAACGGCACCCACACCCACGTCTGCAAGACTGACGAAAGCCACACCGAGACCGTCAGCTGCTCCGGCGGCACGGCCACCTGCACGGCGAAAGCTGTCTGCGAGGATTGCAAGGCGGAATACGGCGATCTGGCAGCACATAATTTCACGGCGGAAGTCGTGGATGCAAAGTACCTGAAATCTGCCGCCACCTGCACGGCAAAGGCGGTCTACTACAAGTCCTGTACTTTCTGCGGCGAAAAGGGAACGGAAACCTTTGAGACCGGCAATGTTCTCGACCATGACTGGGATGAACCGAGCTATACATGGACAGCCGTTACGGACGGCTATATGTGCGTGGCATCCGGCAAGTGCAAAAACTGCGATGCCGATGTCTCCGATATTGCGACCGTGACCTACGCTGTGAAAAAGGCGCCGACCTGCCTGAATGCAGGTACCGGCACATATACGGCAACGTTCTCTGCTGCGTATGGCTTCCCCGCGCAGACCAAGGACGTTCTCCTTCCCGCCATCGGCCATACCTGGGGTACGGCAACGTATACATGGACGCAGACCGGGACCGGCTATACCTGTACCGCAAAGCGCGTCTGCGAGAATGACCCTGCCCACGTGGAATCCGAAACTGTCACGGGAGACTATTCCGTCATCACCGAGCCGACCTGCCTTGCGGCTGGCCTGGGGAGATATCAGGTTTCCTTTAAAGCCGAGTGGGCAAAGGACGCATCCAAAGACGTGTCCATCCCCGCCCTCGGCCACGACTGGGGCAAGTGGACGTCCAACGGCGACGGTACGCACACCCACGTCTGCAAACGTGACAAGACTCACACGGAGACGGTCAGCTGCTCCGGCGGCACCGCCACCTGCACGGAGAAAGCAACCTGCGCCGGCTGCGGCGGCAAATACGGCGAAAAGGATTCCGACAACCACACCGGCAAGAAGGAATGGACGACCACCAAGACCACCCACGAGCAGAAATGGTCGTGCTGCGGCGAAGTGGTCGTAGCCAAGGAGTCCCACACCTTCGGCAAATGGGTCATCACCAAAAAGGCGACGTTCAGAAAGGACGGAGAAAAGACCCGCACCTGTGAGGTCTGCGAATACGTGGAGAAGGCGACAATCCAAGCCACCGGCTC
>ENA-OYYK01000594-OYYK01000594.1-human-gut-metagenome-genome-assembly--contig:-NODE-594-length-24529-cov-10.977731_pt1 | contig 24529 bp, 23 predicted proteins | sample MGYA00243247_ERZ653443 | MGnify/ENA primary metagenome ERZ653443 (study PRJEB26926, sample SAMN06165010) | human gut metagenome | biome: ENVO:00009003; feature: ENVO:2100002; material: ENVO:00002003... | reverse complement strand
CTGTCCCTTGACCCTGCAAGGGGCAATTGCCCCTTGACCCCTTTTCGCGATTGAGCTGGTCGCGTTTTCATTCTCCTTGCGCGTGCAGCTTTTTAGGGCTTCGCCTAAGCCCTTGTTTGCTCCCCCAACTTTCCGTGAAGAACCTCTTATTTTGCGATTTTACAGGTTCAGCAGCCTTCTTTGGAAGCCGCCGCAAAGTTCCTCCGCCGCCTCCACGCCATAGGACGCTTTCAGCTTCTCGAAGCACTCCCGCATCCGGCAGGGGCGCGACGTCGTGTTGTGCGCGTCGGTCGCAATGCAGTCAATGTAGCCCTCATCAAGCATCTTGCGCGTCCATCGGTCGGCAAAAAAGCCCTTCTTCATCAGCACCGTGTTCGCGTTCATCTGCATATACACGCCGTATTCCTCGCGCAGCTCACGAACGTGCTTGAAGTCGCGCATCGGGTCAAAGCGCTCCACATGCGCGAAGATGACCGTGAATCCCGCATTGCCAAAGAGCCGCGCTGCCTCGCACATGCGGCTGTACGGCACGTCGCCGGAGAACTCCACCAGCACTGTCCACGTTTCCGCCAGTGACGGATAGTGACCCTCTTTGAGCAGATGCGGGCTGGCATCGGTATAGAGGATTTCGCATCCGGTATGCAGCGTCACGGGCAGCTGATGGTCTATGCACCACTGCTGTGCCTGTGCGAAATGCGCAAGGTACTTTTCCGTCGGGAAAGGGGTAATGCCCGGTGTCGCGTGGGAGGTGCATACGATGTCGGTGATGCCCTCGTCCACGGCGCGCAGAATCATCTTCTGCGTGTCCTCCCACGTTTGTGCGCCGTCGTCTACACCGTAGATGAGATGGTGATGAATGTCAACGAACATGATATTGCTTTTCCTGATTTTAATGAATTTATAAAATGCGCAAACAGATGGCGCAGGTGAATCTGGAAATCGTATTATGCCATTACGCCTTGGCTTGGTTGTCCTTGTCGTCGTGCTTGTAGTAGCCTTTCGTGTAGTGGCTGTAATAGTTTTTGTTGTAATATCGCTTTGCACTCAGCGCGTTGAAGTTGACTTTGTTGATGATGCAGCCCAGCACCGGCGTACCGGATTTTTCCATCTGCCGTTTGCATTCCGCCACTTCGCGCAGGCGGGTGTGGTTATACTCCAGCACCAGCACGCTGCCGTCGCAGAAGGCCGCGATTTCCGCCGCGTCAATCACCATGCCAACCGGCGGTGCGTCCACAATCACCATGTCGAAGGACTGCGCCAGCGCCTCCAGCATCTGCTCAAAGTACGACGAGTCAATCAGGTTGATGGGATTCACCACGTCGCGCCCCGCCGGAATCAGGCACATGCCGTACACGTCCGACTCGTAGACAACATCGTTCAGGTCGCACTGCCCGGCGAGGAAGTGCGCCAAGCCCAGCCCTTCGCCTTCCAGTTCCAGCTTATAGCGCTGCACCATGAAGGAGCGGCGCATATCCGCGTCCACCAGCACAACGTGGCGGCCGCGGCGCGCCATGTTTTCAGCGATGTGCATGGTCATCCAGCTCTTGCCCTCGCTCTGAGAGTTGCTGGTGATCACAATTTTGCGCTTATCCGTGCCGATGAAGGCAAGGTTCGTGCAGATGGAGTTCAGCGCCTCTTCTCCCGCATAATCAAGGGGATAGTGCTGATGAATGATTGCCTTCTTCATGGTTTACTTCCCCTCCTTGCCGTTCTTATGCTCGCGGGACAAATCGTAGCTCTGCACGGGCATCATGCCGATGGTTGCCAGACCCAGCTGCTTCTCCAGCTTGTCGGCGTTGCGGACGCGGTCATCCGCAAGGAACTGCACGACCACGATGCCGCACATCAGCAGCAGACCCAGCAAAAAGCCAAGCACCGTGTTCTTCATCGTGCTGGGCGAATAGGGGCGCGTGGGCAGCTGCGGCTCTTCAAAGATGGTGGGCATATCCATGTCCATCTTTGCGGCGATAAACTCGCGCGCCACCTGCACATACGTCAGCGCCATGTCCGCAGCTTCCTGCGGATCGTCGCTCTGTACCGTCACCTTCAAAATTCGCGTGTTGGTCGGGTTTTCCACGGAAATCATTTTTCCCATCTGTGCATAGGTGTAATCGAGGTTCAGGCGGCGCTTGACCATCTCGTGCACATGCCAGTTGTCAAACACCTGCACATAGTCCGACGCCAGCGAACTGCTCAGCTGAATCTGCGACAGATTGAGGGAGGTGCCGCTGCTGTTGAGCACATACAGCTTTGCCGACGCCTGATACATGGGCGTCATAAAGAATTTCGTCACGCAGAAGGCAATAATCGCGCCCAGCAGTGCCGCAACGATGATGAACTTCGCCTTATCCAGCAGGCGGTAGAACAGTTCTGCCAAGTCAATGGTTGTTTCTTCCTGTTCCACCTGATGCTGCGAAATCGCCTGATGTTCAGAAGCCATGGTGTCCTCCTATTGTTCTTTCAAAAAAGTACTTGCACTACGTTAGTTTCCGGCTGCCTCCGTGTAGAAGGTCTTCAGCGTCCAGTTGCGTGCCTCGTTCTCGTAGAGGTCAAAGTGGATGTGCTCGTCGCTGCCCAGCGAGTGCACGCCGTTCAGCGTCTCCACGTCCAGCACTTCGTAGTCCATCACGCGATTTGCCAGCAGCGCCAGATTATCGATGCTCACGTTCGCCATCAGGTAGTGGTCGGTTGTGTCGGTAATCGCCGTACCGGTCGCATCGTCAGTGGTAAAGCCGAAGCCGGAATCCAGCGTTGTCGTCCGGTCGAAAATCATGCCCATTTCGTTCAGCAGCGTGTTGACGTAATTCACGTTCGCGCGAATCTTCTCCTCCAGCAGCGTTTCGAGGCTGTTCAAATAGATGCGCTGGCGTGCCATGCGGGCTTCATTCGTCGGTTCGGCGGTATCATAGCGGGTGCGGGTGAAGTATTCTGCCTGCATCCCGGTCAGCTTGATGGTCTCGCCGCCCTTGAGCGTAGGGTCAAGGGCAAGCAGGTCATCGTTGGGAATCGTGACGGTCACCCCGCCGACCAGCTCATTAAGCTTGTTGATGCCGGAGATATCCATGCTGATGTAATAGTCAATCTCCGCGCCGTCATCCGCCTTCTCGATGCCCAGCAGCTTTTCCACTGCCCAGATGGTGTTTTGATTGTTCTCCTCGCGCGTCCTGCCGTAGGCGTGCGCCAAGCACAGCTGCAGGCGGCGCGTCCCCGCGTCCTTGCCGTTGGTCGCAACAAGCTTGATGGGGGTCATCGTGTCGCGGTCAAACTGCAATTGGTGAATCTGCTGATTCTTGTGGTCAATCACCAGCAGCAAAAGAAAGTCCGACTGCCCGCCGAGGTGATACTGGCTCGGCTCTTCCTCAATCTGACCATTTGCGTAGTGGTCATAGCCGATGAGCAGAATTGTCGTCAATTCCGACGAAGGGTGCGCAAGGTACTCCTTGCCGTTCTCCGTCCGCGACGGAAGGAAACTGAAATTATCCGCCATTGCCGTGCCGCAGAGCATCAGCAGTGCCAGCGCCATTGCCAGCAGGCAAACCACCTTTTTCCGCAACGCCATTGTCCGTTTCATTCCTTTCCAGATAGGACAGCAGGGGCGGCTGATGTTTCTCCTTCCCCTGTGTGCGAGCTTCTGTTTCTTTTGGCCATCGTCAAGATGACACACAATATAGTATACGACAAGTGTGATGATTTGTCAAACGCAAAATACCACAAAATGACTTTTTCGCGCCGAAATTGCCCATCGAAAGGACTTTCATGAAGAAACGACCTCATCCGCCGCGATAAAGCTGCTTGGACAAAATCAAAACGCTTTACGCTTCTGCATCGGGAAAAAACATGCTAATTTTTAATTGTTTATTTCCAATTAGAATCAGTCTTTTTCCGCCAGCCTAACAAAGCCCTCCCCCAGCGCCTCATGCGCTTCGGTGATGAACATAAACGCCCGGTCATCCTCTTTCCGCACAATCTCCTTAAACCGCGCAACCTCCTGCGGCGGCAGGACGCACAGCAGCACGGGGCGTTCCTTGCCCGAATACGCCCCACGCGCCGACAGCTGCGTAGCCCCTCTGTCCATGTCGTGCAGCACCTGATGCGAAATTTCCGCCCACTTGTCACTCATCACAAAGCACGCTTTGTTCTTCGACAAGCCCAGCATCACCATGTCAATCACTTTGCCGTTGATGAAAATACATACCAGCGCAAACAGCGCTTCAGTCGTGCCGATGCAGACAGCGGCAAAAATCACCACAACGCAGTCGATTATCATCAGAAACATACCGGTCGAAATGAAAGGCAGCTTTTGATGCACCATTTTCGCCAGCATATCCGTGCCGCCGGTCGTCGCGCCGCCACGGAGAATCAGTCCCAAGCCGACGCCCATCAGCGCACCGCCGAAAATCGCGCCAAGCATGGGGTCGCTCGTCAGCGGCTGCAGCTGCAGAATATCAATCGCCAGGGAAAACAGCACCGTCGCCACCAGCGAGCGGATAACGAACACATGCCCCATGCTGCGATAGCCCATGATAAACAGCGGAATATTCAGCACCAGCGCAGTTGTGCCGATGGGGAACTGGAAGAGGTAGTTCAAAATCATGCCGACGCCAGTCAAGCCGCCGGGCGCGATGTTGCAGGGCGTGAGAAACAGCGGATACGCCGCGCCGCCGATGATGCAGCCCAGCACAATCTGCGTCCACACGATGGCCTGCTCGTGCTGAAGAACCGTTTTCCAATTCCATTGCTTGTTCATGGTGATTTCTGCTCCTTTGTTGTTTGCGTACTCATACTAATTCGATTCTAAATCATGGCATCGAGCATAGCAGATTTTTCGTTCCGGCAAAGCTGAGTGAAGCAAGGCGTACTGGAGGTACGCACGAGCGGAACGAAGCAAAGCCGGGGCGGAAAAGATGCTGTGCGAATGACATGGTTTAGATGAGAATTCGTATCATGTGCTGCCGATGCTCATGCCCAGTGCGCGGTCGATGCGTTTCATAGCCTGCGCCGTCACTGTGCCCAGATAGCGAGTCAGGCGTGTTTTCTCCAGCGTCCGAACCTGCTCGGTCAGGACGATGGAATCCTCCTTCAAGCCGCTTTCTTCCCGCGTCAGCAGCACATGCACGGGAAGCTGCGGCTTTTTTCTGCGCGTCGTAACCGCCACGACGATGACGGTCGGGGAATATCGGTTGCCGCGGTCATTCTGGATGATGACGACCGGGCGGATGCCCCCCTGCTCCGACCCAATCACCGGGTCAAGGTTCGCCTGGTATACGTCGCCACGTTTCATGATGTCACACTCCGTCCGGGATGTCAAGGCAAAAGCGGCATTTTTCTGCCGCTGCCTTTTGATTTTTTTCATAGAAGCCGGTATTCCGGCTGCTTTCAGCATATGATTTCCCGGATTTCGGTGTGTAATACGGTGATTAGGGCACTTTCGGGGTCATGTCCATGCGGTTCAGCGCGATTTGCCGCTGCTTGCAGTCCGGCAGACAGCTTGCCACCAGCGCCCAGAACCGCGCCGAGTGGTCAGCATAAATCAGGTGGCACAGTTCGTGCACAACGACGTATTCAATCATACTTTCGTCGGCACAGCCAAGGCGCGTGTTGAACGTCAGGCGCTGCGTCTGCTTTCGGCAGCTGCCCCAGCGGCTCGTCATTTCCCGCAGGGTAACGTGCGTGATGCTCACATGCAGGATACTCGCCCACTTCGCAATATCGCGCTCAATTTCGCGAATCAGCCGCTCATTGCGCAGTTTCGCAAACGCTGCGCCTGACGGCACATCTGCTCCCAGCGTCACCCACGCACCCATCAGCCGATGCACCTCACCCGGCGCGAACGTCGGCGGATTTTTCACCGCACCGACATGCGCTTGCAGCCACTCCTGCTGATTTTCCAGAAAGCGGCGGATGTCCGCTTCCCGCGCCCGCTTCGGCACGGACAGCATCGCATACGGGCAGTCCGGGCGGCTGCGCAGGATGAAGCGCCGGCAATTCTCCCGCTCGGTGATTTGCACCGCAATGCCGCGGATGGTCAGCGTCCTTGTTTTCATGCTTCTCTCATTTCCTTCATTTTTCCGTCTCGGACATTTTCTGCGCGCCCGTTCGACGATTCTGCTCGTCCCCAATCGCTATACTCAAAGGCGAAAGGAGACGATGCCGGTTGCGCGCAAGCGGGTTTTTGTTCCTCTTGGAGCAGGGATTGTGCGGCATTTGCCTGATGTCGGTGCTGTCCGCCGCGCTCGGTCTGCCGCGCGCAAGCCGTGGGCGAAGGCTGCTTTTCGCCATTCTCTACGCCGGATTCACCCTGCTGTCGCTCTTCGTTCCGCCGCTGCTGCAGGTGGTGATGGTTCTGCCGCTGACGGGGCTGCTCGCGCTCATCGGGCGATTTCCCGCGCGGCGGACGCTGCCCTTCTGCCTGACAATGCTGATGATGCAATGGGGCTGCGCTGGACTATCGGCGCTGCTGCCGCTGCCGGGTGCTGTCCAAACGGCGCTGACGTGCACGCTGCTGCTCCTGCTGCGCCGCCTGACGCGCTTAGAGCACGGCAAACGCCGCTTCGTGCGCGTCCGTATCCGCTGCGGCAACTGCGAATCCGCCGTGACTGCGCTCGTTGATTCCGGCAACCTGCTCTGCGACCCGCTCTCCGGCGACCCGGTGCTCATCCTGCCGCGAAATACCTTCCGCCGCCTGACGCACTTGCCGGAGGGCAGCACGCTGCTGCCCGGAATGCGCCTGCTCCATGCCCGAACCGCATCGGGCATCACACTGATGATAGTTCTCCGTCCAGATGGCATTTTCCTGCTTTCAGGGCGGAAAGTGACGGCGCTTCGCGGGCTGATTGGCTGCGCGCTGTCCGGCGGCGGGGTGCATCAGCCGGTGATGCCGGAAAGCATGGTGTCCGCAATTCTATGCAAATAGGAGGAATTCAATATGTCCACCTTGTGTTCTGTCGTTTCCGCCGCGTCCGCGCAGCTTTCCGCTCTGCTGAGCAGCCTTGCGCCGCGCGAGATTTACTACATCGGCGGCCCTGAACCCCTGCCTGCCCCGCTGACACCGGCAGAGGAACAGGCGCTCCTTGCCCGGCTCGACACCGACGGTGCTGCCGTCCGCACGACGCTGATTGAACACAATCTCCGCCTCGTCGTCTTTATCGCCCGGAAGTTCGACAACACCGGCATCATGCTGGAGGATCTCATTTCCATCGGCACGATCGGGCTGATTAAAGCCGTCAACACTTTCGACCCGTCGAAGAAAATCAAGCTCGCCACCTACGCCAGCCGCTGCATTGAGAACGAAGTGCTGATGTTCCTGCGCCGCCACAGCCGCACGCGCATGGAAGTTTCGCTGGATGAGCCATTGAAAACCGACTGGGACGGCAACGAGCTGCTGCTTTCTGACGTTCTCGGCACTGACCCGGACATGGTTTCGCGCGGCATCGAGGAAAGCGCCGAGCGGCAGATGCTTTTCGCTGCCCTTTCGCACCTTTCCCCGCGTGAACAGCAAATTATGGATTTGCGCTTCGGTCTGCACGGTCATCCCGAAATGACGCAGAAGGAAGTGGCGGACATCCTCGGCATTTCGCAGAGCTACATCAGCCGCCTCGAAAAGCGGATTCTGCATCGGCTGCATGGGGAGCTGGTGAGAGAAGAAGGATATGCCTGATTTTAGCGTGCATCGCCGAAAAAACACTACTTTCGCCTAAGTGATTAGCCACCGCCGCAAATTGCCATACTGTGGATACTTCACATGCAAGGAGGACGCAGAACATGGCATGGGGCAAGGTCGATTTATGCGGGCTGGACACCAGCAAGCTGCCCGTTCTCACGCCGCAGCGGATGCAGGAGCTCTACCCGCTGGTACATAGCGGCGACAAGGCGGCGCGCGACGAGTTCATACAGGGGAATCTGCGGCTGGTGCTGTCCGTCATCCAGCGCTTTTCCGGGCGCGGCGAAAACGTTGATGACCTCTTTCAAGTCGGGTGCATCGGGCTGATGAAGGCGCTGGACAACTTCGATGTGTCGCAGAACGTCCGTTTTTCGACCTACGCCGTGCCGATGGTCATTGGCGAAATCCGCCGCTACCTGCGCGACAACAACGCCATCCGCGTCAGCCGCTCCATGCGCGACACGGCGTACAAAGCCCTTCGTGCGCGCGACCGCCTGCAAACGGAGCTTTCCCGCGAGCCCACCGTCGAGGAAATTGCCGCCGACATGCACATCGACCGCATGGACGTCGTGCTGGCGCTGGAAGCGATTCAAGACCCGGTAAGCCTGTTCGAGCCGGTTTGCAGCGACGGCAGCGACGCGCTGTGCATCGTTGATCAGGTGAAGGACGAGCGCGTGCGGGACGAGGACTGGGTGCAGGACATTGCGATTTCGGACGCAATGGGACATCTGAACGAGCGGGAGAAGAAGATCCTGCGGATGCGCTTCTTTGAGGGGCGGACGCAGATGGAAGTTGCTGGGGAGATTGGGATTAGTCAGGCGCAGGTGTCGCGGTTGGAGAAGCACGCGCTGATGAATATGAGGAAGCATCTGGGGGAATGAAAGGCTGAATTTGGCATTGAAAGCATATCTTTGCTAAATTTGCATTGTCATCTTGAAAAACTGTTCGGGAGACGCTATAATAAAGAAGAAATCAACACATGAAAAGAGGTACAGCCGTGGAAAAATTCGGTGAACAGCTTTCCGCCGCGCGCAAAGCGAAGAAGTACACGCAGGAGCAATTGGCGGAGAAGCTCTCTATCTCCCGCACGAACATCTCCCGTTGGGAAAGCGGCAAGATGATGCCTGACCTTGACACCATCAAGCAACTTTCGCGCATCTTGGAGTACAATTTCTTCGCTGTGGATTTGGGCACGCCCGCCGAAGCGCTTCCTGAATCCCCTGCGCCTGCTGCTGAACCGACAGCTTCTCCATCTGCGGATGATTGCATAGAATTAGGAGGAAAATCGTCCACATCTTTTACCCCCCCCCAAAGAAATTTTATATACTTTCTATTTTTTGCACTGTGCGTTGTGTGCCTGACGCTGCTGCTGCGCGTGCTGCCGAAGCCCGCCGCTGTCATCACCGTTGCGCCGCTATCACCCGTCAACTATCTGGAAACGTCTGATGATTTCAGCGGCGGCAAGTGCTGGCACGTCACGTTTGCTTTTACCAACACGAGCGATATTCCCTTCACGCCGAACCGCGTGGTCGCCATCTTCTACGAAAACGAGCGCATCGACAACAAAATCACACTGAATTACGATGCCCTGCGCCCGTGGATGGACAGCGACAAACTGCTTGCGCAGGACACACCGCTCCAGCTGCTGTTTGCCAGCGAGCACCTGTATTTGACACACATGGACTGCGTGATTTACGGCACAGACGACAACGGGCATGATTTACAATTTAAGGGACATGCTGCGCTTTCGCAGTCAGACCATCCATAAAAGCCATTCAATCGCCTGCATGGGCGATTTTTTTGTGCCAAAAAGTTTCGTGCGTCATTTGCACAACCCACGCACCCCGATGTGCAGAGCCTGCACGAGCCTTTCCGCGACTGAAATGCTACAATAGATGTAGAAAAAACAGAGAGAAAGGAGGTACTGAACACAATGACGATGCAGAAGGAGGTGAAGCCGCTGGGCGGCAAGGAGTACTTTCAAAGCGTTTGCAAGGAATTAGGAATTGAATGCAACCGCTATTTCAAGTTAGGAGCGCAGAATACTATCAAAGGCAATGCCTATGCCTTTCATTCTGATTCTTGTGGCAGAGCGGAAACAGCGCAATTCGTGATTAACTACGTTAAAGCACTGGATGCATACATTGCATGGAATCTGAATGAGCCAAAGGCAAAAAGCAAGAGTAATTTTAGCGTTTCAGCATCTGAACTTTCGCCTTTGCAGGACAACCAGATTCTAATGATTACAAAAGGAATTGAACATCCCAATTGGGAGCAAGAAACCGTGTTCGCCTTTAATCGAACAGCGGTCGAAGGCTTCCTGAAACTATGTATGATTAACATAAAGGAGTGACAAACCATGAAAAAGAGCATCAGTTTTCTGCTCATTCTCACGATGATTTTGAGCATGTTGTGCATCGTTCCGGCTGCTGCCGACGGGGATGAGAAACAGAGCGGGGATTTTAGCTATCGGATTAAGCGGAATGGGACGGCGATAATTACAGGCTATAACTTCCCTGCTTCTGCCAAAAATCTTAATATTGCCGTCCCCATAACCATCGGCGGCTATCCTGTAACAGAAATTGGTGAAAGTGCGTTTTCTGTTTCTTATTCTTATGATAATCGCAAGCAATACCAGAATGTTAGTATCTATCTTCCAAACGGAATTACTTCGATTGGAAATTTTGCTTTCCGTGGTTTGGATATAACCGAACTCAATATTCCAGATAGCGTTGAAGAAATCGGTTATGGAATACTATTTGGTTATAACTGGTTCGGCAATAAATCAATCACGTTAAATATTAGCGTAAATCACCCGCGCTTTGCCCTAATTGATGGTCTGCTCTATAATAAGCAGCAAAAAAAGCTAATCGCAAGCACTACTAACGAATTAGATTCAATAGCCATTCCAGAAGGAATCGCATCTATTGGTGATTATGCCCTCTCAAATACCAAGATGAATGATGTTGCTTTTCCTGACACGTTAAAAGAAATCGGAAATCATGCCTTTGAAGGAGCAGTGTTTAACGCTTCCACTTATGTGAATTTTCCCAGTTTTATAAACGTACAAACAGTTGGTTCATATGCATTCTATAATACTGAAACAATGTCATGCGACATCACCTTTTGCTCGCTTGAAGAAATTGGGGAAGCTGCATTTTCTGGCGATGACTTTTTAACAACTTTTTCGGTTTGTTTTGAGAATTGCCCGATTACCATCGTTTCCGACAATGCCTTTGATACTCCACGAAGTGATATTACCACTTATCGTACCAGAACACTTGAAATCACGATGCTTAACTTCTCAGAGATAGATGACCCAGAGTCGCTCGACAGTTTATACTCATTTTTTTCAATTCCGCGATCTATTATTTCAATCGGAAAATCCAACTATTGCTTAGGCGCACATTTTATAAGTTTGGAAGATTTTCCTCCATATTTAACGAGCATTCCCGAAAGCTTATGCCCTGCTGTCAATTCACTTCCCAATACCGTTAAGCGAATCGAATCAAAAGCATATATCAATCCTAATAATAAAGATGACAAGCGCACCGACTTCTACCTCCCCTCCTCATTGGAGTACATCGCCGAAGATGCCTTTGCCACCGGCTCCACATTCATCGTCGAGCCCGACTCCTACGCCTTGCGCTGGTGCAAGGACAACGGCTTCGGCTACAAAATCAACGGTGAAAAGCAGGATCTCGACTGGCTCAACAACTAATTTCCCCCACAACAAAACCGGGGCGGAACATTCATCGTGTTCCGTCCCGGTTTTCGATTGTCCCGTTGTTATTGCTTCACATTATCAATGACTTCCAGCGTCACTTCGAGGTCGATGTACTCGCCATCGGGTATGTCGTCGCTGCCGGTCAGATCAGTGATGCCCGGCACGCGGTAGACCTTAATCTTCAGCACGTCGCCCGCCTTGCAGTCCGCAACCTGCGCCGCCAGCTCGGTGGTCGAGGTAATCACGTTGTCGTTCACATCCACAATGATGTCGCCAACCTGCATTCCCGCCTTTTCCGCCGGGCTGTTCTCTTCCACGTTCACAACGTAAACGCCCTTCGGAATCTGACCGTTCTGCAGTGCGCGGCTGTTGGCGAGGTTGCTCATGGTGATGCCCATGCGGGGCTTGCCGACGAGCGTGCTGTCGGTGTTGCTATCCGCCTTGTTGTCATCGCTGTTATCCAGCGCTTCGGGCGCGGTGAAGGTGATTTCGCCGGAAAGTACCTTGTTAATCAGGGGCTTGGCGGAGTTAATCGGGATGCACATGCCGATGCCCTCGACGGTGCTGCCGGAGTAGTACGAGCCGGTGTACTTCAGCGTCGGGATGCCCATCAGTTCGCCATTCACATTGAACATGCCGCCGCCGGAGTTGCCGGAGTTAATCGCAGCGTCCACCTGAATCATGGCGTTGGTGATGGTGGACTTGCGGCCATACTTGTCGTAGGATTCGGACTCAATCGCGCGGTTCAGGGCGCTGACGACACCGACCGTCGTGGTCTTGGTGAAGCCCAGCGGGTTGCCGATGTTGATTGCCCAATCGCCGACCTGCAGGGTGTCACTGTCGCCCAGCGTGACCGCCGGCAGGTCAAGGCCCGTCGCGTACACAATGGCGATATCCAGCGATTCGTCATACGCAACGAGCGTCGCGGCGTACTCGTCGGTGTTGCCGCTGTCATCCGTCACGGTCACACGCAGGCTGCTTGCGTCCTCCACAACGTGGTAATTCGTCAGCACAAAGCCCTGACCGATAACCACGCCAGAGCCGGTAGCCGCCAGCTCCTCGCGCTCCTCAATCTGCTGATCATTGTTGCGGCCGTTGCCATAGCCGAAGCCATAGCCAAAATAGAAGTTGTTGCCATAGCTGCCATAGCGCACGGTCTGATAGTTGCTCACGCCGACCACGCTGTTACGCACCTGCTGCACCGCCGCGGTGAACGGGCTGGTAACAACCGTCGTTGTCGAGTTCGCCGCCGTGACGGCTTCTGCCGCCGCCGACGTATTCTGCGCCGCCATCGTCGCGCCCGCGCCAATCATCGCGCAGGTCAAGCCCAGTGCAATACAGCCCATCATTTTCCGGAATTTCATAACTGCTGTACCTCCTTCAGGTTCAAAAATCGAATTTCATGCCGCCGTTCGCATTTTCGGCGTCCAGTCAGTCTTTCCAACTGGCTATGCTTTTATTATATCCGCCTTTTTTGTCTTTGTCATGAACGATTTTTGAACATTCAGTGGAATTTCGTGAACTTTGCGTGATTGCAAGGGGAAGATGAAAAGGGATGAAGTCTCCCCTGCTCCTTCCGCGCGTTTATCCACAGGTTACTCACACAATACATAATCCATCAAAAACTCCCCCGCCCACATCACATCGCCATCCAGCGCATTCTTCGCTTCTCCATCAAAGAAGAACCGCACCCGTCGTACCGGATACCGCTGCACCAGCGCGCCCGTCAGCTGATACGCCATCATGCGCTGATTCAGCCTGCTTGTGCGAATCGCATCCGCCATGTTCGCCGAGAAATTCACCAGTACCGTATCATCCACAATCGCGACGCCTAACACATCATCTTCCGTCAGCCCCGCCGGGAAGCCCTCCGTCGCCAGCACAGCCGTCAGCAGTGCGCGCGGCGAGCATGCCGCTGATGCCGGGAGATTCAGCCTTCCTTGGCGCAGCTTTTCGCCGTTCGAGAGATAACAGACTGCTTCGTCAGTCAGCAAGCCGCCGAAATTCGCGCGCGTCATCATGCCGCCGGGCAGGACAATCGTACCGTGGATGGTGGAATACAGGCTGGTCAGCGCGGAATCACCGACGCGGTAGACAACCTGCTCCAGCGAGGGAATGTAGGACGTGAGCGTCATCGTCAGGGCAGCGAAGAAGCACACCGGGTCGATACCCGCGCTGGAAATTCTCTGAAGCGCATCGGGGACAAGGTTAATGGCGGCGGACTGGCGGCCGCTGGAGAGCGTCGTGACTTCCGGCGCCATCAGGAGCATCGTGCGCAGGTCGGGCATATCCGGGACGTTCGCGGCATCATTCGCCCCGGCGGAGAGCGCATCCAGCAGACCATAAACCAGCTGCTGGGCGTTCTGACCATCGAAGGAAAGCTGCCTGACTTCACAGGTGATGCCGCTGCCGCTTTTCAGGGGAAAATACAGCACGGCTGCGCTGCTCAGCGGGGTCTGCGCCGCAATGCCGCCCGCGCCCGTGCGCTGCGCGACGAGCTGCTCCCAGCGGGTGACGAGGTTCTCCCCTTCCGCGGAGGAAAGCGCCCCCAGGGGCAGCAGATTCTGTACATCCATCGCGACCGGATTGCCCGCGACGAGGATATTGACGAACCGCACATCCGGCAGCGCGCAGAGCGTGGTGGCAATGGACAAACACACCATGTACAGCTCGTGGATGCCCATTTGCAGCGCAGCGGAGGACAGATCGACCGTGCAGACGTGTCCGGCAGTTGTGACGGCGCTCCCTTGCGCAAGCGACACATTGCCATATTCCTTCAGCGGCACGGCGCTCCCGTCGCCCTCCTCCTGCAAGAGCAGCTGCAGCACCGCTTCAGCGGGCATCTGGTCGTAGCGCAGCGCCGCCGTGCGCCAGAAGCAGAGCATCGTCTGCCCGTTTTTCGCGGGGAGGTAGAGGGCGACGTCCTGCTCATAATCCAAGCCGGTATCATCCGTCGGCGCGGCGTAGGGGGCAGATGGCGGCGGCAGCGTCTCGGCGGGCGCCAAGCTGCTTTCGCGGCTGCAAGAAGTAAGTGTCAGCAGCAGCGCCATCATCAGCGCCATCAAGCGAAACTTGCTTTTTTTCATGGCGTTCCCTCCACAATTGCGGTCAGCTGGCTCATGCTGATGCACCACAGTCCGCCCGTTTTCATCAGGTGGACGCTTCGCCCCGTAAACTTCTGCGATACGCCGTCCGCTAATCTCGTTCCGCTGACGGTGAAAACCGCCCGCGTGCCGGAGGCGCTGCCGCCGGAGAAGTCGAACGCGGTCAGCGCGGGATATTCCGTCCATTTGGATGCGAACGCTTCATATTCCATGCGCGCTTCGCCGGTGTCCGGGTCGCTTAGCGCAAGATAGCGGTAGAGGCGGCGGATATCGCGCTGCTGGATGCAGGTCAGGATCGTCCGCATCGTGCCGGAAGCGGTCAGCAGCAGCGATTCATCCCGCCGAAGCGGATTAGCGAGCGCGTCGTCCGCCGCGTTCAGCGTATAGTATTTTTGCCGCAGCCGCATGGAATCCGTCGTTTCGCCGCGCTGCTCCAAGAGAATGACGACCTGCTGGGCAGTCGTGTTTTCCGTCACCGTCGCGGCAATCGCCTGCATCGCCAGCCTCCGGCGGAGCGGTACTTCCTGCGCCCACGCCGTGTCCGACCGCCAGTTGCTCGGCTCGTCCGAATAGCCGTTCATCAGCTGATACGACAGGGTGACGAAGAGCATTTCGCCCTGCCGGGAGGTCGAAATCACGCGTGTACCCGCCGGGAACAATTCGCGCAGCGCGGGCGCATTCAGACTCGGCCCGTCCAGCAGCAGCCGCAGCAGCGCCGTCTCATACGGCTCATTCGGCAATCGCGAAACCGTCCGCCGCTCCGCCGCCAGCATTGGTTCGTCGCCATAGCGGTACCAGATGAGGGCGGATGTGTCTGTCGCTGCCGCATCGTCGCCATCCGCGCGGGGGATTTCGTCCTCCTGCGGCGCGGCGGTCACGGAGAGGGCTTCCATCGAATTGCCGGACGGTGCACAGGCCGTCAGCAGCATCATCAGCATGAGCAGAAGCAAAGTCAACCGAAGCCGCTTCATGCCTTTTCACCTCGCTTTGCATCCATCGGCAGGGTGACAGTGAACGTCGCGCCCTGCCCCGGCTGGGATGACACGCTGACCGTGCCGCCGTGCATCGCCGCCAACTGCCGGACGATGGAAAGCCCCAGTCCCGTTCCGCCCGTCGCGCGGGAACGTGCCTTATCGACGCGGTAGAAGCGCTCGAAAATGTGCTTCTGGTCTTCCTCCGGGATGCCGATGCCGTCGTCTGTGACGGCGAACAGCACGTTTGCGCCGCTTTGCGCAAGCTGCACGGCGATATGCCCGTTTTCCGGCGTGTACTTGATGGCATTGTCCGTCAGGTTGTAGAAAATCTGCATCAGCTTGCCTGAATCGCCGTCGAGGGTGATGCCGGGCGCAATGTCTGCGGTAAGCGTCTGTTTCTTCTGCTCGGCGGCGATTTGCAGTGTATGCACGGTTTCCTCCGTCAGTGCGGACAAATCTACTTTTGTCACGCGCAGGGGGGACGAGTGGCTGTCCATCTGCGTCAGCGTCAGCAGGTCCGTGATGATGCCGCTCAAGCGGTCGATTTCGTGGTTGATGTCCTGCATGAACTCCGTGCGCAGCTCCTGCGGCATATCCGGCTGATAGAGCATGTTTTCCAGCAGCAGCTTCATTGTCGCCAAGGGGGTTTTCAGTTCATGCGAGGCGTTGGCGACGAACTGACTGCGGCTCTTGTCGAGGTGCTCAATCTGCTCCGCCATCGCATTGTAGCTTTCCGCCAGCTCCTTGAGCTCGCCGGATGTGCGGACGTTCACGCGTGCGGACAGGTCGCCCTTGCCCATGCGGCGAATTGTCTGCGTCAGCGCCTTGACCGGGCGGGTGAGCATCCCCGACAGCATCAGCGCCGCCGCCATGGCCGCGCCCGCGACAATCAGGAACACTGTCATCAGCCGCCTTTTGACCGTTTCCAGCGCGGTTTGCAATTCATCCACCGGCAGAGACAGCACGAGTGCGCCCAGCGTCTTGCCGCTGACCTCCATCACGGCAGACGCGACCGCCACATACGACACACCCGATTCCGAATCGACGCGGTGAATGCCGAACGCGGATTTCTCCCCGTGCAGGAGGACGGCGACCGTCTCCGGGATACTGAGCCGCTGCCCGCTCCTTGCGCCGAAGGTATCCGCCTGCACCTTGCCGTCCATATCCACCGCCAGCAGCCGCCCGCCGAGTTCACCTGCCTGCGCGGTCAGGAGTTCGGACATGCTATCCATCTGCGCCGACGCCAAAAAAGGCGCAGCCGACGAAGCCAGCTGCTCCAGAGAGCGGGTGGCCTGACGGGTGCGCTGCTGATATAAGGTGCTGCTGACCATACCGGTCAGGATAGATGCCATGATGGCGAAGGAAGCGCCGATGACCACCAGAAACGTGAGCATCAGCTTCCAGCGCAGCGACATTGCGCCGCGCACGAGCGCCGCAAGCGGCTTAGTCCTTGTCGGTGAAATAGTAGCCCACCTTCCATTTCGTGAAGATAAACTCCGGTTCATCGGGGTTGCGCTCAATCTTCTCGCGCAGGCGGCGGATGTGCACGTCCACCGTGCGCGCGTCGCCGGTATAATCGTCGTATTTCCACACGGCTTCCAGCATCTCCTTGCGGGAGAACGGGCGGCCGCGGTTGGTGATGAACATTTGCAGGAGATCAAATTCCTTCGCGGTCAGGCGTACTTCCTCTCCGCCGAGGGTGACGGTGCGCTTGACGAGGTTGACCTCCATATCATGCACGCGGATGATTTTCTGCTCCTGCACGACGTGTCCCCCGGCGCGGCGCAGCACGGTGCGAATCCGCGCGCGCACCTCCAGAATGTTGAACGGCTTGGTCATGTAGTCGTCCGCGCCGTATTCCAGACCGAGGATTTTGTCCATATCCTCGCCCTTGGCGGTCAGCATGATAATCGGCACACTGGATGTTTCGCGGATGCGCTGACAGACGCTGAGTCCGTCCACCTTCGGCAGCATCACGTCCAGCAGCACAAGATCATACACCCCGGAAAAGAATTTGTCCAGCGCTTCCTGACCATCCACGGCGGTATCGGTTTCGTAGCCGTCCTGTTCAAGCGTATATTTCAAGCCTTTCAAAATAAGCGGCTCATCATCCACCAGCAGAATGCGTTTTCCCATGATGGTTCACCTCAGTATAATTTGCCGCGAACGGCTGCTTGTTTATTGTACCCTGAATTGTGAAAAAAATCAAGTCAAATTGCAATCAAATTGTCATAGTTTTTGGAGAAAGGACACGAAAAAAACGCGGCAGACGGGAGAAAATGACTGTCTGCTGCGTTTCAGATGAGCGTGCCCTCACCCTGCCAATAATTCCGTTAATTGTTCCTCATACACCTTGAAGTCCGCCGCGTCCCAGTCCTCCGCAAGGGCGAACACCGCGTCCATCACGCAGTCCGCCATCTTGCCGCGATGCCCGCAGGCCTGCAGCAATGCAATCAAACGCGTTTTCGCCTGCCGCACATCCTCCGGCGCGTCGTCCAAGCGGCGCAAGTCGTAATCTGCGTTCTTCCCGCAGGGGCTTGCGCACGTCGCGCAGTTCGGGCTGACCTCAAACTTGTTGCGCTGAATCCGCTCGGTGAGGGCACTCAGCTGCTCCGGCGTCGCGGAAACAGCATCATCCGAGAGGTGCAATCCAGCGAGAATCAGGCCGGGCGTCGTCTTCGTCGGCGGGCGAGTCGTGCAAGTGCGCGCCAAGCCGATGACACTGCCCAGCAGCATCCGGCGAAGTGTCTGCAAATCCGCCATTACTTCTTGAATCCTTCCGGGAAAACGACCGTCAGCACCCACTTGAACGCTTCGGGCGCGGACACGGCGTGCGGCACGTTCGCGGGCATCACCAGCACTTCACCCGGATGCACAAGGTATTCCTTGCCATCCACGGTGAAGCAGCCTGTGCCCTCCAGCACCTGCACCATGGCGTCACCGGTGGATTCGTGGGTGCTGATTTCGGTGCCCTTGTCGAACGCGAACAGGGTGATGCTGACCGCCTTGTTCTGCGCAAGCGTACGGGAGACAATCTGCCCCGGCATGACGTTCACAAGTGCCGTCAGTGTCTGCACCTTTTGATGGTCGATATTGCTGATATACATGTTTCCCCTCCAATAATGTTCGTTGGGAGCTAAGGCACCACCGCACAATTCGGCGGCGCGGCTGGCGATGTCTTTTCCGCCATCTGCGGCATGCAAATTCCTCGATTTACCTCCAGTAAACCTTCGAAATTTGCATTTGCATCTGACGAAAAATCCATTCCCCAGCCGACCACCTCATTTGTGCGGTGTTACCTTAATTGCAGTATGCCACGAATGATTCGAAATTACAACAGCAGGTTACGCCTGTTTCGCCTTCCACGCCGTAAACGCATCCGCCAGCCGCGCAAATTCCGCCAGCGTCAGCTTTTCGCCGCGGATTCGCTCATCCAGCCCGGCAGTCTGCATCAGCGACACGGCATCGGCGCGCTCCATGTGGAACGCAGCGCACAAACCGTTCGTCATCGTCTTGCGGCGAAGTGCGAACGCCGCCTGCGCCACGCGGAAGAAGTCAGCTTCCTCCTGCACCTGCACCGCCGGCGTTTCCCGCCACGGCAGGACGATGAACGCGCTGTCCACCTTCGGCACGGGCGTAAAGCACTTTGCCGGCACATCCATGGCAAGATACGGGTCGCAGTAGAACTGACTGCGAACGCTGAGCATCCCCCAGCCATCGTCGCCGGGCTGCGCCAGCACCTTGTCCGCCACTTCCTTCTGCACCATCAGCGCCATCCGCTGAATCGGAATCGGGCTGGCAAGCAGCATGGTCAGCAGCGGGGTGGTAATATAATATGGGATATTCGCGACGACAGAGAGCGGCTTGCGCAGGTCTTTCGTCACGTCGGCGAGGTTGAGTGTCATCACGTCGCCCTGCACGAGGGTGAAATTATCGCGTTCAGCGAGGAACGCCGTCAGCAGCGGAATCAGGCGTTCATCCAGCTCGATGGAGAGGACATGGTGTGCCGCATCACAGAGGGATTTGGTCATGCTGCCCGCGCCGGGGCCGATTTCCAGCACATCATCGTCCTTGGTGATTTCGCTGGACGCCACCAGCGCGGCGAGAAGATCCTCGTCATAAATAAAGTTCTGCCCCAAGCCCTGCTTGTAGCGAAGATTGCTGTCGTGAATGCGTTCCTTGGTCTTGCTCATGCGATGCTCCTTCCGGATGGATAAATCCGCTGACATTATACCATAGGGCGTTTGCGGAAAGCAAGGGGAATCCATCTTCTCCTTTTTTCTTTTCGGACTTTTTGCGGCAGGCGATTTTTCAAAAAAAATTTCAAAACCCCTTGACACAGCGGATCGTGAATGCTATCATTCAAAGTGAACAATGTTCAGCAAGGAGGCGACGTGTGAATACTATCGTGACGTCCAAGGAGGAAATTCTGAAAGCCAGCCGGGAATTGATTCGGCAGGAGGGCTGGTCGGCCATCAGCATCCGCTCCGTCGCCGCGGCGTGCGGCGTATCGGTAGGCTCCATCTACAACTATTTTGATTCCAAGACCGAATTGGTCAGTGCGACTGTGGAAAGCGTCTGGGAAGAAATTTTCCACCACCCGGAAAACGCGGATATGTTTCAAAATATCGTGAGCTGCATCACATGGATGTTTGAACGCATGGCCTATGGCAGCCGGCAGTATCCTGGTTTCTTCACGCTTCATTCGCTCAGCTTCATGCAGAAGGAAAAGAGCGAAGGCAAGCTGCGAATGCAGCATGCGTGGCGGCACATTCTGGACGTTTTGTGCTTTGTTCTGAAGCAGGATGCAGGAATACGGCAGGACGCCTTTACGGATGATTTTACGGCGGAAAAGCTGGCGAACGTTCTGTTTTCCCTGATGCTGTCCGCTTTGCTGCGGGAGGACTACGATCCCTCCCCCATTCTGGAAATCGTCCGCAGGCTTCTGTATTGACCGCACCCGCAAAAACGCGGCGCGTCTTCCACACGCAGCGCTTCCTAAAAGTCCTACTGATAAGGTAGGCATTTTTTCAAGCGCAAACTGAACATTGTTCAGCCAAAGGGGGAATAAGCAGGAACAAAGCGAGCAAACTGGAAATAGTATCAAAATCCCGTGCGGGGCGCGGCGCGCCGCCTTGGGTTCGGGGAACCATTCTTCGCCGCAGCATCCAACAAGAAAGAGAACAAAAAGGAGAGTAACTTACTATGCAGGCGATTATTGAAACGCTCTTTGACGCTGTTTATCTGGTGTCCGTCATTACCATCGGTATTTTGATGATTCGTGGAAGCAAGGGCAACAAGCAGTTCCGTCTGTTCGGTCTGATGGCAATTGTGCTGGGCGCAGGCGACTCGTTCCACCTGATTCCGCGTGCGATTGCGCTGTGCACCACAGGGCTTGAAAACTTCACCGTACCGCTGGGACTGGGCAAATGGATTACCTCTGTCACCATGACCGTGTTCTATGTGCTGCTCTACTACGTCTGGCGTCAGCGCTATCAGGTCAAGGGGCAGAAGGGGCTGACCGCCGCGGTGTACGGTCTGGCTGCTGTGCGCGTTGCGCTGTGCATGATGCCGCAGAACCAGTGGCTGAGCGCTGAATCTCCGCTCGCTTGGGGCATTTACCGCAACATTCCCTTTGCGCTGATGGGTCTGCTGATTATCGTGCTGTTCTATCGCAGCGCCAAGGAACACGGCGACAAGTCCTTCCGCTGGATGTGGCTGACCATCGTGCTGAGCTTCGGTTTCTATATTCCGGTGGTGCTGTTGGCTGATACCATTCCGATGATCGGTATGCTGATGATCCCCAAAACCTGCGCCTATGTGTGGACGGTGCTGATTGGCTATTCCGCCATGAAAAAGGAATGCTAATGCTGTTTCCAAATGAAATGCGCCGCTGAATCTGGAAATAATATTACCACCGAAACTGCCCTTGGCGTTGTTCATACGCATTCCTTTTCCCTGAATTGCAAAGAGGCTGTGAGCGAAAATTTGCTCACAGCCTCTTGCTTTTTTTCATGCGGTCTTCGGATGAACACCGCATTGGAAACTGAAACGGTTATTTCACGGCGTTCACCAGCGCGACGCAGGCTTCGTGAACCTTCTGCGCGGCAGCGGCGCTGATCGCGGTGGCGTTGTCGGGGTCAGCCTTCAGCTGATTGTAGACTTCGTAGCATTCAGCCTGCAAATCCGCCAGCGTCGTTTCTACCTGCGCCTTTTCTTCGTCCGTCAGTGCGCCGTACTCGTAAAGGTTGGACAGCGTGTCCATCGTCCAGTAGACGGAATCCGCCCAGTTCTCCGGCAGGACGCAGAAGCCTTCCACCTTCACACGCTCGCCGTTCTCGTTCCGCTTGTTCTTCGTCGTTGCGTAGTACACGCCGCTTTCCGGCTGCGCTTCCACAAAATCTGCCGCCGCGGTGCTGAGCTGATAGCCTGCGTAGGTATCCGTGGTCAGCATCGGGTAATACGGCACGAAGACGCTCAGCGCTGCGTCGTCCATCGCGACCCATTCCACGGTGTCGGTGACGCTGTCTTCCTTGGCGACCTGGAAGATGTGCGTTTCAAGGTTGCCCGTCGAGCCAATGCCCGCAATGTGATAGTAGCCGACAACATCCGCGACGCTCCATGCATGGTCAAGCGTGATATTGGTATACATCGGCACGATGCTGCCATCCGCCGCGACGTTGGAAATGGTGAAATCCGCATAAGCGGGTTCTTCCTTGGCGGTTGCGGCGTTGAAATACTTCAGCGCGTTCACCATCCGGGAGCCGACGCCCTGATCCGCGTTGTAGGAAGCGGCATAGTCGATGGTGTTGGCTTCCTTGTCGCCGACATAAGAGCCAGCCTGTTCCGCCACGGCAATCAGATTCGCGGAGGCCATCACGTTCTCGGTATCGTCGAGGTCAATCAGACCAATCACCGACATGTTCGGCTGCGAAAACGCCATCGTCGAGGTCAGCTTGACGGCAACATACTGCGTACCGGAAGCGTTTTCGACGTACCACACTTCCTTGTCGTCCGCAATGAAGATGCCGGAGCCGCCCGCCGCGCCGACAGAATCGTAAATGCTCAGCAGCAGTTCGACTGCTTCCTTCGCCGTCGCGGATTCGCTCAGCAATACGGTCGTGATTTCGGCCTCTTCAATGCCCTCGTCCGTGTACGGATCAACTTCATACAGCGCGTCGGAGCAGCCGATGGTTTCGGTCGCGCTCACGCTTACGCCCATGCTGTTCGTTCCGCCTGCCTCATAGGGCGTATGTGCATGGGTCTGACCGCAGTCCGGGCAGACGCCATCCTTCGCCGCGCCGTTATCATCGCGGAACGCCGTGTAGGCGTAGCTGTCCTTGGTAAAGGTGTAGGTGAAGCCGTAGCAGCCGTTGTACACCTCGCCGGCGGTATGGACGCCAGCGGGAATCGCGTAGAACAGCTTGTTGTAGCTGTTGGAAATATCCTCCGAGCGAGCGAACATCGTCGTGCCGTCCGCGGTGAGGTCGGAACCAACATAAACAGCGGTGCAGGCAAGCGCATTGACCGACGTCAAGCAGAGTGCCAGCGCCAAGAAAAGCGGGAAAAGTTTCTTTGCATTCAGGTGAGCCATGATTGCCACCATCCTTCCTTGTGTTTGACGGAAGGCATTATACTGCATATTTATTAGCTTGTCAAGCGGTTTTATGAATAAATATGCTGATTTCGTGATAAAAATTCAGACATGGTGAATATGGCAGAAAAACGGACAAATCAGCAGGAGATTTCCATCTGCGTGACGAATCTTACCAGCAGAAAAAGCGGTATATCCGTTGCAAAGAGGAGGAGAATCCCCATGAAACGAATGCTGTCCATTCTGCTGATGCTCATGCTTGTGCCGTGCGCGGCGCTGGCTGAGGAGGAGGACGAACCCGTGACCCCGATGCATGAGCTGACGATGGCGCACGGCTTCCGCTTCGGCGGCGCGCTGTCCTACATGCAGCTATGGGACACGAACTATCTGAACTTCCTGAAAACGCACTGCAACAGCATCACGGCGACGAACGAGATGAAGGCGTACTCTCTGCTTGACCAGAGCAAAAGCCGCGCCAGCAGCGACGGGATGCCGCGCATGAATTTTAGCGCGGCAGACAAGATGGTCGCTTGGGCGCAGGAGAACGGTCTCGGCGTGCGCGGGCATGTGCTGGTGTGGGATGCCTATATGACCCCTTGGTTTTTCCACGAGCAGTACGACGCAGGCAAGCCGCTTGTCAGCCGGGAGGTGATGCTCCAGCGTCTGGAGAGCTACATCACGCAGGTCATCACCCACTTTGAAGAGAAATTTCCCAGCGTGGTGTACTGCTGGGACGTGGTGAATGAAGCCGTCGGCGAAGGCAGCGAGTTCGATCCGACCGACCCGCGGCACATCCGCACCACCCGCAGCGGCGTGAGCAACGTGTTCTATGACACCATCGGCAGCGACTATGTGGAATATGCATTTCTCTACGCGCGCAACACGGTGGATGCGCTGGGGGCGGACATCCGCCTGTTCTACAACGACTACAACACGTTCTACGCCGAAAAACGGGATGCCATTATCGCCCTGACACGGAGCATCAACAGCTTCGCAGTGGATGCGGACGGGAACCCGCGCAAGCTCTGCGACGGCGTTGGGATGCAGGGGTACATCGGCGGCTACGGCACGCAGGCGGGCTGCATGAATGTGAATGACCTTGCGCTCATCAGCACCGCCATCAAGACTTATGCGGCGGAAGGGCTGGAAGTGCAGCTGACGGAAATGGCAGTGCGCAACTTTGACGCGGCGAAAGTCGAAGAGCACGCGGATTTCTACGTTCGTCTCTTCAAGGTCCTCTGCGCCGTGAACCGCGGCGGCACGCAGCCGCTGACGGGCGTATCCGTCTGGGGCATGTTCGATTTCCCGAACGACCAGCCGACTTCCTACACCTACAAGATGAACGGCACGCACAGCGGGCTGCTGAACGAGAAGGGAATCCCGAAAGATGTTTTCTGGCAGATTGAAGAGATGTTGAAGGAGTGACCCAAGGGGCTTTGCCCCTTGACCCCACCAGAGGCTCTGCCTCTG
>ENA-OYYK01000592-OYYK01000592.1-human-gut-metagenome-genome-assembly--contig:-NODE-592-length-24581-cov-7.601117_pt1 | contig 24581 bp, 37 predicted proteins | sample MGYA00243247_ERZ653443 | MGnify/ENA primary metagenome ERZ653443 (study PRJEB26926, sample SAMN06165010) | human gut metagenome | biome: ENVO:00009003; feature: ENVO:2100002; material: ENVO:00002003... | reverse complement strand
GTTCTCACCATGCAGACCCTTGCCCTGTTCGTGCAGGTAATACTGCCTGCGGGCATAGGGCGTATTGTACACCAGCAGACCTTCCTTGAAGTCGGATGCCTGATTCACGCTGTTCTTCAGCGTGCCGGTGTCAAAGGGCACATAGGGGTCTACCGTTGCAGCCACTTTCTGAGAAAAGACAAACTGCAGCTTTGCGAACCGCGCATCCATGTCGGCCTGAAAGCCGGGCCGGAATGTGATCTTGAAATCAAAAACCGGTGCGCTCATGCGATCAGCTCCCTTCCACGTGCCAGTGGGGCAGCAGCGGCTCCCGGTCGTCCGAGACAGCCGCCGCTGTGCAGCACAGGTGCGTTTTTTCGAGTTTGGCGTACTCGGCTTCGGTCAAGGCAGGCACCGCGCCCTGCACCAGCTTCCAGCCGCGTTTCAGGGTCCAGTGCTTGGCCTTTTCGGCAGCAGGCAGCGCCGCCCACTGGGCGTAGGGCAGGTAGCCTGCCGTGCACACGCTGGCCGGGATGCGGATGTGGATGGTGCGCTCGGGGTCCTTGCTGGTGCCAGTGCCGGAGGTGTCCAGCTTTTCTCGCCAGCTGCAGGCCGGGAACACCCAGCACTTGGGCGCGTCGGTGTCGGCCTTGGGGTCGTGGATGAGGTTCACCACGGTAACGGTCGTATTCATCTCACATGATCCCCCTGTACAGCAGGCCGTGGGGGTCAGCTCCGAGGGCATTTTCCAGCACATGCCAGGCCTCAAAGCGCACGGCGGCGCTCAGGCTTGTGTTGGCCGCAAAGGTCACAGCATAGCCGTCGTTGGAGACGCTCTGTGCGCCCGGCGCGGCACCCACAGCCAGCTTTGCGGCCAGCAGATCCACGATCTGGGCGCAGGCGTCTGCCAGCATCTGGCGGCAGCTCTCGCACACGGCGGCATGGGGTTCCGCCTTGCCAAAGGTAGCGCTGTCGATGAGGCGGGACGCCCGGCTGCACAGCACACCGAACGCCAGCTCACTCACCGTGCCGCCCGCCGCCTGGTACTCCGGGTAGGTGCAGTAGTTCATGGGCGGGGCCCTCCTTACGCCTCGATGCGCTTGATGTACAGGGTCTTGGGCTTGGACACCTTGATGCCGTACACCTTGCGGCCCTGCACAGCGGACGCGCCAATGTACTTGCCGGAGCCGCCCAGATCCTGCAGGTGCACGGGGGTCTGCCACTCCATCACACGGTGGCACCAGTTGGGGTGGCCGCAGATGAACTCGGTGGTAGTTTTCTTGGTGCTGACACGGGTGGTGTTCTCGAAGTCCATGTTGTTGGATTCGTACACCGCAAAGCCCGCGATCTGGCCCACCGCACCGGTCTGCACCAGCTGCTGGGACAGGTCACCCTGCTTGATGAACTTGTCATCCTGCATGAGAATCTCCAGATATTCGGGGCTGACGATCATAAAGCGGCCGGTCTGGGGCACGCCGTTGCGGCTCAGGGTGCGCTTGGCGGCCAGAGCCTCTTTGTAGGCGGTGGAAGCGGTGCAGGCGGTCTTGGTGGCGCTGATGGTAGCACCGGTTGCACTCTGCAGCGCCTCGATGGACTTCTTGTCGATGGACAGGGCCATGGAGTAGGCGGCGCTGTCCAGACGCTCGGCGGTGATGCCGTCGGGCACGGATGCAGCGTCAAAGCCGTCGATGATCTCATTGACAGCCTCGTCGTTGTCGATGTCCAGATCCAGATAGGTGGTGGTGCCGGCATCGGCATCCACGCCGTTTGCCTTGTCGTATGCCTTGACGGCCACCTCGGTGTCACGCACCGGGATCTTGACCTTGCCGGCCTTGGGGCTGCCCTCGTAGCGGGTGTTGAAGATCGCACCGTCACGGGTGACCAGAGTGGCCCGCAGCTTTGCGTCTACCAGAGCGGAATACCGCTCCTGATTTGCATGTGCCATGTTGAACTCCTTTCGTTTTACAGGTTCAGTTCGGGATTCAGGGACTTAAAGGCGGCTTCCACACCATTGGATTCGTTGGCGGGCGGTGCGCCATGCTCAGCGCCGGTAGAAACCACGGCCACGCCGGCGGCACCGTCCTCACCAAAGGCCCAGGGGTTGGCCTTGGCGGCATCGTCCAGAGCCTTGTCGATGTCAGTGGTGCGGTCCTTGGAGCCCTTCAGGGCGTCCAGATCCAGCAGGGCACGCACCGCCTTGACGCTGCGGCCCTTCTTGCCCAGGATGGCAGTGTTCAGGGCACTGTCAAAGGCAAAGCCGTCCGCCTGGGCTTTCATGTCGGCCTGCAGCTTGGTCAACTCGGCCTCGTATTCCTCGGGCTTCTTCTTACCTTCAAAGGCTTTCAGGCCGTCCTGGGCGGTCTTGAGCTGGGCGTTTGCGTTGTCCAGCTGGGCCTGCAGGGCAGTGGCGGCGGACTTCTCACGGTTGACGTCGTTGCCGTTCTCTTGCATGATCCAGTTCAGCTGTTCCTCGGTGATGCCGGGGATCTTGTTCTTCACATCTTCACGTTTCATGGTGGAAAAGCTCCTTTCTGTGGGGAAAACCTCGGTTTGGTGACACGGTTCTCCGTCCGTGTTCGGTTGTGGGCGGGGTACGCGCCGCCCTCCGCTATGGCTGCTCCCGACACAAATGTCGGGGACATGGCACCGTTTGCAGGGATCGAACCTGCCGCTTCCGGTTTTGGAGACCGGCGCTCTTCCAACATGAGCTAAAACGGCATGAAAAAACCACTGTTGTGCTTTTTTGAGGGCATACAGTGGTTAAAATGGGGTGTTTTAGTGAACGTTCTTTACGGCTTGACCTCCACGCTGGGCAGGATGTCCGTGTGGAAGTACAGCTTGTAGTGGTAGGGGTCGGTGTGGGTGCCGGTGATGTCCTCGACCACATACATGGTGTAGTCGTTCAGGTAGATGTAATTCTTGCGGTAAGTGTCCGGGCCGATTTTCACCGTGCAGACCAGCTCGTTGTTCGAGTTGTTGGAGATGGACATATAGCCCTCGGCTTCCAGAATAACCTTGTCGGTGCGGGCATTGTAGACGGTGATCTTGCGCTCACTCTCAAAGTAATCCGCCTGCTTGGAGATATTGGCGTTTGCCTTGTCGGCTTCCGAACAACCGCACAGCAGGATGGATGCTGCCAGCGCAAGAGCGAGAAGAATCTTTTTCATAGTTCGTTCCTTTCTGAAAAATGAGTAAAAGAAAACCACCGTCCGGGTGGATGGTGGTCATTTGATATTGGGCGGAAGCTGGTCAAGCTCTTTCAAGATACTGTAGCAGTCACGAACGTACATCTGCCGGTGGACAGTTCTGTCCCACCCGTCGTAAAATGAGTTACAGATATCATCATATGCCGGATCCATCGGAGTTTCCAGAAGAACTTGCTGCATTTCTTTAATTTCCTGCTCTGTGTAGGAATGTTTATTCGTAGAATTTGGCACCATTTTTCTGCAACTCCTTTATGCAGTCCGAAATAACGCCCTCTGCCTTTTCAAGAACCTGCTCATCCGTCAGCGTGGATTTGAGCAACTTATCAATCGCACAATCCATCTGCCGAATGACTTGTTTTGCAGAGCTTTCTTCAAAAGCCGAGGTCTTTTCTATTGCGTAAATATGCCCATCGTGTCCGAGAGCGGTAAGCAATTTCAAATTTGAGTTTCGCACAAATTGCCGAAGATCACCATTTGAAAAATTGCCGCACGCAGGATGGGTGTGAATCGCAATATAGGGAACATCTGGGTTTGGCAGCTGAACAGAATGCCCACCCGACAAACCAATGATATCCTTGGTCATTGGCTTCATCTTGATGTCGAACACTCTGCCCACCTCAACGTTTTCCCGCTGCTTTGAAGCAACCATGAGAAGGCGCTTGTGGGCATTTTTCAGCTGTTGTTGTCCGGCGGCATCCAACGTGTCGCAGCTGAATGCCTTAATGTTTGCGATTGACTGCATTGTAACAGGTTTCGCCTTTGTGTTCAAGCTGCTATACGTAGAAGATGCTTTCCGGGCCTGTGCACTCGCCTTGCTGGCTTCGCTCCTGCCAAACTTCGGCACGCTGGTGCGGGCGCTGTCTACTCTGCCGCCGGTAGCCTTGGCAAACTCGCTCAGGCTCTGGCGGGCGGCTTTCAGGTGCACCGCTGCGTTGGTGGTGTCCACCCCGGCAGCACTCTCGGCCAGATACCGCTTCTTCCATTTGCGCACGTTCCGCTCCCGGGCCCGCTGCATCTGGTTGATCTCGTACTGGGTGTACAGTTTGCCGTTGTACTCGATGTTCCGGGCGTTCAGCTCCTGCAGGCTCTCCTCCGTCCAGGTTGGCGGGTCGCCCAGCTCGGGGAACACGGCAAAGAAAGTGTGACGGCAGTTCCAGCCGCACAGCCCAGCGCCGGTTCCGTAGCCGGTGGCCTGCTCAAAGTCCGGGTAATGCTTGCCCAGGTAGTCCACAGCCCCGCCCCGATGGAAGCGCCGACCCTGCCACTCGGCGTGACTGGGGCGGGCACCACCGTGGGCGCTGGTCTCCACGAACTCCACGTTCATTTCGTCCATGCGGGCTTCCTGCAGCTTCCCGGCGGTCTGGTTGACACCGGTGAGCACTGCCCGGCGGGCAGCCACTTCCAGCGTGTCGGTGTGGCCGCTGGGGTAGGTGATCTCCGGCATATCGTCTGCAAGGCTGTCCACAGCCTGCTTGACGGCCGTTTTGTAGTCAAAGGCGCCGGTGCTCACCTTGCCACACGCCACGTCCAAGGTGCGCTCAAAGGCCCCGGAGACGGTGTTGGCCGTTGTGGCGGTCAGGTTCCGCCAGGTGCCGCAGGTCTGCCGGGCACCGGCGGTGAGCAGATTGTTCAGGGCGGCGCTCTCTTCAAAGGGCGTCGGGTCCAGCCCGTAGTGGTAATAGATCGCGTCCTCCCGCTCCATGGCTTCGGTGGCAGCCTCTTTGAGCAGCCTGCGGATGGTGGCTTCGCTCTTGCCGCTGTACTTTGCCAGCAGCTTGACCACGTTCTCCCGCACCGCCTCGGTCTGCTGGTAGCGCCACAACTGCCAGTCGGCCGTTTCGGTGAGGGTACCCATTTTGCCGATGCGCCGGGCGACATCCTGTAAGATCTCATCCTCGACCTGCTGCGCCAGCTGCACAAAGGCATCCGGCATGGCATCGAGGTAGCTCGGCGGCAGCATCAGGCACCTCCGAAGGTGAGCTGCTCATCGGTCTGGCTGTCAGCCTTGGCCTCTGCCGCCCACTGGTGGGCCTCGTCCTCGCTCAGACCATACCGGGCGGACAGATACCGGCAGCGGGGCACAAGCCCTGCCAGAGCGTCCTCCCGCAGCTGTGCGGTGCGCTCCTGCTCGCTGACAATGTAGCTGTCGTCCCAGTTGACCGAGATGCTGGTGTCCGGGTCCACATCTGCACCCAGCAGGTTCTTTGCCGCCCACAGGATGGCCCGCAGAATGCCGATCAGTGCCGTCTCAATGGGGATCTGGTTTTTGTTGGCGTTCTGCACAAGGTCCTGTCGGCTGCCGGTGTACTCGGTGGCGGTGGCCACCTTGCCCAGCTCAAAACTGTAGCGGTGGCAGCCAAGCCCGCACTTGAAGCTCATCATGTCCAGAGCGTCCTGCACGGCCCGGTGGTTGTCCTCGGTGCGCAGGTCGGGGTTGTACTCCCGCCATGCGGCCGGCTGGTCGATGCTGCCTTCCGGTGCGGGCAGCTCGTAGAAGATCTGGCGGTGAACGGCATCCGGCGGCACAGCGTGCTCCACACCGTCCTTGTCCACCCACTTTTTGCACATGGAGCGGTCATAGAAAATTTTCTTGCCGCCCAGGCGGAGGTCCTGCCGGTAGTTGTCAAAGGCGTAATCCGCCATCTGGGCTGCGTCCAGCGCCTCGGAAAAGACGCTCATACCCAGCCCCATGCCGCCGTCGATGTTTTTGGCGACAGCCGGGCTGAACAGGCTGAACCATGCCGGCGCGCCGGTGACCGTGATGTGCTCCACCATGCCCGGCGGGGTCTTGGCCTTGGCAAATTTCGGCGTGCCGGAAACATCGTCCATCACCTCGAACCATTCATTCGTGATGGTCCGTTCGCCGCCCTTGCAGGTGTGGGTCTGCAGATAGACGGCGGGCTTACCGCCCATCACGCACTCGGACACAAAGGCGGCCTCGGTCACCACGCCCCGCTCCACGCTGATGGGCAGGATGCAGCAGGCGGGGTCATAGTCCAGCTGAATGCGCCCCTGCGGCGAGGGCAGGGCGTTCCCGGCGGCATCCACCGTCAGGCCTTCCACACTCAGCACAAAAGCACCGGTGCCGGACCAGTAGGCCTGCTCCACCAGCTTGTTGGCATTCTCCCAGAAATGCAGCTGCCGCAAAAGGCCGCCGGTCTGCTGCTCATCACTGCCCAGCAGGTAGGCGGCACTCTTTGCGTCGCCGATCTGGAAGGTGGTCTTGTCGTTGAGCAGCAGGTTTGCCCAGTCCTCGCAGACATGTTTCGGCATCCGCAGGGAAGCCAGACGCCGGGAAATGACGCTGCCGTCCGGGGCGTCCTCCTTCTGGTCGTGGATGTCGGGAACATCGCCCTTCCACCATTGCCGCCAGACTTCAATGTTGCCGTAATAATCCGCATCCAACTGCAGATGTTTGGTTTTGTTCAGATATTCGATAAAGGCCGAAACGTTCATCTTGCAGTCAGTCTCCTGTAATCACGCTCAATGGTGTACTCAAAGGCGTCGAGGGTGTCAATGTCGGTGGTGCCGTCGTCCAGACGCTCGTCCACGCCGGGGCGCTTCTGGCTCCACAGGGCGCTTGCAAGGGCGTCCCGCAGGGTGGCGGCCTCCGGCATATACCAAAAGCGCCCGCCGCCCATGAGAATGGACGTCAGGCGGATGCGGTCGATAATCTGAATTTTTGCGGAGTTGTTCACCCGGTCGGCCAGCCAGTACAGTTTAGAGGCCCGCAGCCGGGTGCGGATGTGGTTGATCAGCGTCTGCTCGGCGCTGTCACAGAACATGTAATGGATCTCGCCGTACCGTGCGAACACGGCCAGGCAGAAGGTGAGCAATTGGTTGGCCAGGTAGTCGGCATCCTGGTTGCGGGGGTCCACCCGCTGGGATGCCAGCCCCACGACGCCGGAATAGTACGGCAAAATGCCCGTTGCCACAAAGGCGTGCTGTGAACCGTTGCCGCCGAAGTCCACCCCGATGTGCACCCGCCACGGCTTGCAGGGCTTGTCTGCGGGCCAGAGGAAGCGCTTGTCGTCGGCGGCGATGCTGTCCGCAAACGGGCGGTAGATGATGCCGCCTGCCGCTGCCCACTGGCCGAGAATAAACCGGTTGTAGTACACCGTGCCGGTGTACTCCTTTTTCAGCTGGGCCACGAACTCCGGCGGCAGGGTGGGGTTGTCGTCGATGGTGTAGGCCTGACAGTAAATGTCGGCGTCACTGTCCAGAAACTTCTTGAACCAGTGCTGCGGGTTGTCTGGGTTGCAGGTGCCGTCAAAATGGGAGTGCGGGCAGGACAGACGGCTTTTCAGCATCTGGAACACGCCCTCGTCCCAGGTGGTGATCTCGTCGCCGTAGGCGTACTCAAAGGCCGCGCCCTGGATGCGGGCAATGTGCTTTTTGTTGTCGGCACCGAGGACATACACCTTGCGGCCGAACAGCTGCACGATGTTGCCGGACGCCGAGGTGCGCACGATGCCCACCAGATCCGGCCCCCAGAGCGCCCGCATGGGCTCCAGCACGTTGCGTTCCAGCGTGCCCAGGGTGTTGCCCAGCATGACCAGCAGGCCCTCGTCCCGGGCCGCAAGGATGCGCTGCGGGATGGTGACAGCACAGTCCAGATAGGTCTTGCCGCTTCGGGTGGCCCCGGTCTTGATGTTCCAGCGGTGGGAGCAATTGCGCAGAAACTCCTGCTGATACTCAGTCAATGGCACTTTCCACACCTCCCAGCAGCTTGCGGGCGTTTTCCAGTGCGTCGGCGCCGGGATCCTCCTGCGGTGCTTCCTCGCCCAGCATCTTCAACAGCACCCCGGCGGCGCGGGCATCGCCGCGCTTGGCGGCTTCGGCCATGCCCATGACCACGCTCATCTGGTTGTCCACGTCCTCAGGCTCCACCTCGTCCCGTAGCAGAGCGTTCACCCGGCGGCGGTCGGTCTCCGGCAGGCTGAGGTAATAGTCGGCGGCTTCCTTCATGCTGCGTTTGCGGCGGCGTGCCTTGCCGGACGCAATGCCGCCCTGCTGGGCGATTTCTCTCTGTTCGCTCTCCGTTCGCTTGTTGAACGGGATAAGATTCTTCTCGTTGGACACGTCACCACCTCTCATGGTTCAGGTAAAACAAAAGCCGCCCCGGAATGGGACGGCTGAGAATGTTCAAGATTGCCCGGCTGGTACATTCAGGCTGTTGGTCGGTAAAGGTTGTTCCCCTGTCGCAGCCGGGCAGCACAAAGCCCGCAGGGGGAAGGGAGTAAGGGACCTTTCCTGCGGGCTATTGCATTTTAAATTTTAGCAGAGGTTGACAGTGTTATCAAGTCCGGTCTGCTCCGGTTTGCTCCGGACTTTTGATGTCCAGCTGACGGACAGCGGCGCTGTGATGCTGGAACATCTGGCTGCGGGACAACCGGACGTAAACGGCGATCTTGTCCCAGTCCTCCAGCAGGACGTACCGGCGGAACAGGATCATGAAGTCCACCTCGTTGTCCAGCTGACTGAACACGTCCATCAGCTCGGCGCGGATGGCGTCGCACACAGTGGACTGCGCTTCGGCAGCCTGCCGGGCTTCCTCGATGCGCTCCACCGCGCGGGGCAGTGCCTGACCGTCGCCCCCGCCGCCCGGCATGGCGGAATAGCGCTGGGTGGTGTGCATGGCTTCGGCCTCCAGCGTGGCCAGCTCGTCCAGCCGCAGCCGCTCGAACCGCTTGGCCGACCGGTACCGCCAGAGCCAGGCCTTTTTCTCTTCGTAGGTCAAACTCGTTTTCTCCTTTCTATGGAGGGTATGGAGGGTAGGAACCTATTTCCGAAAACTCCCTAGTAGGGGAACAAAAAAATAGAATATATAGGAAAGTCCACGGAAAGGCTCCTTTGCTTCCATTCCCTCCATACTCAGTTCTTCAGGCGGGTCTGTTCGTACAGCGGCGGGCCCTGGGCGCTGCGGGCGGGCAGCTCTGCACCGCGGTTCAGCGCCATGCAGCGCAGGCCCTCCTCAGACAGGGCCATGCCCACATACTCGTTGTAGTACATGCCCTTGCGCACCTCGTAGTGCTTTTTGACCTCGATGCCGAATTGCTTGTTGGCCATGCGCCACTTCTCGTTGTTGTCGCTGCACCAGTTGAGATAGGTGCGGAACAGCACGCTGGCCTGCACGGTCTGGCCCTCGGCGGGCTCGGTGCAGTCGGCCAGAAAGGCGGCAATGCGGTCCTGATCCTGCTTGTAGGCGTCCACGGCCTTATCCACAGCAGCACAGGCGGGCAGACCGTGCTTTTTGCCGCCCTTGCTGAGGGCAAGCCACTTCTGCAGGCCGTCCAGCGCCCAGTTGAGGATGCCGGAGAGCTCCGCTTCCAGCTTCTGGGGCAGCAGCATGTCCTGTTTGTCCGGCGGGATGCACTGGGTGAACGGGATGAGCCGGATGCGCCGCCAGATGCCCACGTCGGTGCCATGGATACGGGGCAGATGGTTGGTTGCCATGACCAGCTTGAATTCGGGCCGGAACTCAAATTCCTTGCCGTACTGGAAACGGGCCGTGATGGTGTTGCCGCCGGTCATCTGCTTGACCAGACCTTCGTCCAGCATGGCACCCTGATCTCCCTCCTCGATGGTGACAAGGCGGGCCCCTTTCAGGCGGGCCACGTCGCTGCGGGCGGCACCGGAGGAGCGGCTGCGGGCGCTGGTGATGGTCTCGGCCTGGGCGTTCATGCCGTAATCGCCGAACAGCTTGGCCAGCGCCTCCAGGAATGTGGATTTGCCGTTGGAGCCGTCGCCGTAGAGAAAGAACATGCACTGCTCCCGGGTGGAGCCGGACAGGCAGTAGCCGGTCATCACCTGCAAATATTCGGCCAGAGCCCTGTCCCCGCCGGTGACGGAATCCAGAAACGCCCGCCATGTGGGCGCTGCGGCGTCCGGGTCATAGATGACCTGCGCCAGACGGGTGATATACTTTTCCCGGTCATGGGGCAGCAGCTTGCGGTGGGCCAGATCCAGGATGCCGTTTTGCACGTTCAGCAGGCCCCGGTTCCGGTCGAACTGCTCCGGCAGCATGGGGATGCCGGGCAGGTGCTGGGCCTCTTTGAGAAAGGCTTCTTTGCCCCGGCTGGAACGGCTCTTCTGCACATGGCGGCGCTGGGCGGCGGCGTTGTCGGTATCACGGATGCCAAAGCAGGCCTTGTCCATCTGATCCAGCATCTCGTCTGCAAAGCGCTTGACGGTGGCCAGGTCGTCCCGCTGCCAGCGGGTGCCGTCCCACACCAGCCAGCACTTGTCGGTGGGGTTGTAGCGCAGGCGGTCGGCGTACCGGTCCCGGAAGCGGCGGGCGTTGCCGGTGTCGTCCATGGAGTAGGTCTTGACGCCGGGGGCCGGCGCGCTGGTCGGGGCCTGCTCCCTGCCGACACCGGTGTATTTGGCATTGAGGGCCCGCAGGGCTTCGTCCTGATCCGCAAAGGCCGGGCCGCCGTCTGCTGTCTGCGGGGGCGGGGTGTACACCTCCTGACAGTCGGCCACGGCACGATCCAGAGTGGCGTCACCGTAGGTCTTGGCACCCCGGCGCTGGTCCCACTTGGGGCGCATGAGGCCGGAAGCGCGGAACACCCGGTCCATGCGGGCCTTGTCGGCGGCGAACCAGAAGGCCAGCAGGTTGCAGAAGCTCAGGTCAGCCTCGCTGTGGCTGGCGTAGTAGGCCTGCCAGCTGCCGGCATACAGGGCCGCAAAGCGCTCCCCGTCTTTGGCGCTGCAGGCGGTGTGCAGGATCTCCTCGTCGGAGCGGTCCACGGCCTGCCACACCACAGCCGGGGCGGGCGTGCCGGCGGGTTCGGGCTTGGCCAGATACTGCGCATGGACGGCGGCGCAGGCCTCGGTGCGCTCGGCAATGGCCTTTGCTTCCAGCACGTTGCCGGTCACGGTGAAATACCGGCCGCCGTCGTACATTTCCAGCCCGATGCTGCTCTTGCGGCAGGGGCCGGCGGGTTTTGTGCCGGTGAACAGGATATGCACGCCGGTGCCGCTGGGGCTGGCCTCGGTGTAGCTGTCCATCCGGGCAATGATCTGCGCCGCCATGTCCGAGAGGGCCCCGGTGGCCGGGTCCCGGCAGTGGTCAATGTCGATGCCGCACAGCCCGTCTCCCAAAAGCACCCCGACACCGCGCAGGCCATAGCGGGTGACCGCGGCCTGTGCCGCTGCCAGCGTGCCCCAGGTGGAGGGCTCGTTGGGCATGGCGTTCTTGCCGGTGGCGGGGTTGATGGGAGTTTTGGCAGCATCGAAACAGACCCAGCGGCGCGCCTCTTTCAAGGGTTGCGGGAACTGTTCGAGCATGGGCACCTCCGGTTAAAAGGGCATGTCGCCGTCATCGTCGGCGGGGGTAAAGCCGTCCGCGTCGGCTGCCGGAGCGGATGCGCCCAGCACCTCGTGGATGTCGCCCATGCCCAGATATTTGTCTACATAGGTGCGGGTGTACTGGGGGTTCTGTTTGTCGGTCTGCACATTGATGGCGCAGCGGCGGCCCGTGAACTGCGGCAGGATCTGCTCCAGTTCGCTCAGGCGTTCGAGGGGCAGCTGGATGGTCTGCAAAAAGCCCTTGAAATAAGGCAGGCCGTTCTTGTACAGGCCGTAGCTGGTAAAGGCGTAGCGGCCCTTGTACTCGCCCTCGGTCACAACAAAAGACACGCTCAGGGCCAGACCGCCGCCCGTGCGGGCCACGATCTTGGCCTCCTTGATCATGGCGTTGTAACGGCCCACCGGCACGCTGCCGGAGCCGGTGCTGGCACTGGCCGAGGCAAATTCGTCATCCAGTGCGGCAAGGGTGCTTGCATAGTTCAGTTCGCTCATAGTAGTTACTCCTTTTCTGTGATGTTCATCTTTTTATAAAGGCTCCGGCGCTGCTTGTACTGCGTCAGGAGCTGGGGCGTCTTTTCGTCCACGATGTCCAGCACCAGCGCCTCGGTCTTGCCGGGGGCCGGGCGCTGGATGCGGCCAATGCTCTGCTGCACGATCACCTTGTTGCGGGTGGGCGTTGCCAGCACCAGCCGGTCCAGCCGGGGGATGTCCAGTCCTTCCTTGGCCAGCTGGTAGGTGGCAAACAGGATGCGCGCCTGCCCGTTCTTCATGCGGGCAAGGGCCTGCTGGCGGTCAGCCTTTTTGGTGCTGCCGCAGACGAACTCTGCCGCAAGGCCCAGGTCCAGCGCGTACCGGTGCAGCCGTTCCAGCACGGCCAGCGAGGCGGCCAGCACCAGCCAGCTGGTGCCCTCGGTGACGGCACGGTCCAGCACCGTTTCCACCGTGTGCATCCGGGCCTCGTCCGCTGCCATGTGGTGCATCAGGCGCACATAGTCGATGGGGCTCTCGTTGGCCCGGGGCGTGTACACGAAGGCGGTGGGCACGGTCTCCACCCGGGGCGTGATGGTGATCTGTTCCAGCTGGCCGGGGTCGATGACCGCCACCCTTGGGCCCAGCACCTGAAAGATGGTCTCACTCAGGCCGTCACTGCGCTGGTCGCTGGCAGTCAGGCCGAACCGCCACCGGGCGGGCAGGCACCGCAGCACCGCGGCAAACATGCTGGCGGATTCCGGGTTGTTGACCACATGGTGGCACTCGTCCACGATCACCACGCCCACGGTGCGGGACAGCTCGTCCAGCTCCATACGGTACAAACTCTGCACGGTGGCAATGGTGAGTTTGGTGCCCAGGCGCTTGCTCTTGCCGGAGATCACGGCCACTTCCCGGTCGTCCAGACCAAGGCGCAGCTGGGCACGCTCCTTGGCCTGCTGGGCCAGATCCAGCGTGTGGGTGATCCAGAGGGCTGGCCGCCCCAGCCGGGCGATGAGCGCCATGCCGATCTCGGTCTTGCCGGCCCCGCAGGGGGCCACCAGCACGCCCTGACACCATTTGCAGGCAAGGGCGGCGTCCACGGCCTGCTTCTGGTAGTCCCGCAGGGTAAAGCCGGCCTTTTCAAAGGCGCAGGGCTCGCCCCGCAGGGTCCTGTCTTTGGACACGGTGCCTGCCGGGCGCTGCCGCCAGACTTCCTCGGCCATGCCCCGGGGCAGCGTGAGGGCGTTGCCCTTGATCTCGTACAGCATGATGGTCCTGGGAATGTTCCAGGCCGGGCGGCCCAGCCGCAGGGCGTTCTCGTAGCGGGGGTTCGGCACGGTCAGCTCCCGGATCAGCTGGTGCAGCAGCGGGGTGGGCACATCGGAGAGGTGCAGCTCTCCATCTAGGGTGTAGATCACGGGTGCACCACCTCCAGCACGTTCAGCAGGTCTGTGGGCAGGCCCTCCAGCTTCACACTGCCGCGTTCGCCGCTCTCGATGGCGTCCCGGATGTAGTACCACGGGAAGAAGCAGTCCACGGCAGGGGCGTCCCGCCGCACGGCCACCACGGCAACGCCGCCGGCGTCCTCCTTGCGGGAGAGGTTCTCCACCTCGTTGGGGCGGAAGGCCGAAAAGGGCAGGTTCCCTTTGGCAATGTGCTTGCACTCAATGCCCCAGCTGCGGCCGTCGATGGTGGCCTCGATGTCATAGGGCTGGCCGCCCCAGTCGGCGGGCCAGAGCCTTGCCCATGCCTGCGGGATGCCGCCCAGCACCGCCAGCAGATCGTCCTGCCAGCTTTTGCCCCGGGCGTTGCGGGCCTGCTGCAGCTGGTCCTTTTTCTGCCGGACACGGGCGTCACTGGGCTTCATAGGCGGCCTCCTTGTCCTTCTCGGCGGCACGGCGGGCCAGCTCGGCCTTTTTGGCGCAGGCGGCACACAGGCACTTGCCGTAGGTCTTTCGGGTGAACTCTGCCAGCTGGGCAAGGGTCATTTTGCCGGTGGCGGACACCAGATGCCCGCAGGCTTCGCAGCGCACCGGCTCTTTGCCCTCGTTGGCCCAGTCGGCCAGCTGCTTGCCCAGCTCCGGCGTGATGACCGTGTTCAGGCCGTCCAGAAAGGTCACGTCCTTGCTGGCGGTGGCAATGTGGTCACGGCCGATGTTCAGCATCAGGTCGAACTCATACTCCACATCGTCCCGCTGCACGGGGGCCATGCCCACCTTCACCGGCACCTGCTTGCCGCGGTCGTTCTCGGTGAGCACATAATCCTGCTTGACCCGCAGGGTGCAGATGGTGTGGCAGTTGACCGACAGCAGGTAGTTGATGAAATCGTTCTGGATGCGGCCGGCCTCGTCCCAGGCGGTATAGCTGTTCTTGTTGGGCTGGGCGGCAATGCCGGCCTTGATCTCCAGCACGCCGCCGGAGCTGTTCCAGGCATGGGACAGGCTGTCCACGATGACCACGCCCTCCGGCCCGACGGTGCGTACGGCGGCGTCCACAGCCTCCTTGTAGTGGGCCGGGGAGTACGGCGGGGTGAGCTCGATGTAATAAAAGGCCCCGATGCCCAGATCCGAACGGTTGGCGTACAGCTGGCCGCGCTTGTGCTCAGTATCAATGAGGCAGATCTTCTTGAAATCCCCGCCGGTCATGCCGGAGGCCAGCAGCAGAGCGCCCAGCGTCTTGCCGCCGCCGGACACGCCGGCCAGCGCAATGCGGAGCTTGGATTTTTCACGGGTGGCAACAGTTACTTCTACCATGTCAATTCTCCTTTTCCGTGTGCCAGACGCGGCAGGCGGATGCCGCCGTGCGGGCGATCTCGGGCACGTTGGTGATATCGTTCCAGATCCAGAACCATGCCTCGGTGTCCTCATCCGTCCAGCGGGCCAAAATCACGCCGGGGTCAAAGGCACCCAGATTTGCCCCGCCGCTCACCACGGCAAAAGCGTCCAGATCAAAAGCGGCGGTCTCAAAATTGCCCAGCTGCACCAGAAACTCGGTCTCGGTGCGCAGGGGCAGGGGCTTCATGCCCAGATTGTAGGTCAGGGCAGTGCAGTCCGCAATAGCAAGGTCCCGCTCTGCGGGTTCCAGGGGCTTTGGGTCAAACCCCTTCACCACCCAGGCGGCATACCCGATGCGGGGCAGGTCGGCCAGCCAGGTGACGATCTGGCCGGTGACCTCGCCGGGGCACTTTTCCTTGGGGATCAGCAGGGCCCAGCCGGCACCGGACAGGAAAAAGCAGTCCCGGAGCTCCCGCTCGGTGCGGATGATCTTGATGCCGCCGCCCTTGTAGCTCTTTTTCATGAGCCGGATCAATGCTTTGTAATCGAATTTCATTCAAACAACGCCTCCCGTTCCGCGTCCTCTTCACTGCCGGCGGCAGTGGGGTTGATGGTGTTTTCTTCTTCCAGCGAGGACATGATCTCCCCGCAGACGGCATACAAAGGGGTGCCCATCTGGGCCAGCGAAGCGCCGGCAGCCACGGCATTGCCAAACCATTTCAGGTACATGGTCCGCACGCTGTCCGCAATGAACTGCGCCTGCTGGGCACAGGCCTGTGCCGGGGCAAGCAGCCCTTCGGCGTCCTCCTGATACTGCCGCAGCCGGGCCTGCGCTTCGGCGGCCTGCTGCCGGGCTTCCTGCACGGCGTTGCGGGACAGAGCCTCCGCCTGCCGCTTCACTTCGTCCTTGTCCACAACTCCGGTGATGGGCTGGTGCTTCAGGGCGTCTTGTGCATCCCGCAGGTCTTTCTTTACTGCTTCCAGCTCTTTGTTCTTCCGCTGGTTGGCGGCAGCAAGGTTGTTTACATCGGCAAGTGCGGCGTTGTACTTCTGTGAGGCACTCTCCCGCAGGTTCCAGGCTTCTTCCTCCCGGGCTTCGGCGGCATCGGCGCGCTCCTTTTCGGCCTTGAATTGGGCCATGAGGTCCTGATACTCTTTATAGGTGGTGATGTCGCCGGAGAAAACAGCCTGTTTGACCGCTTCCGGCGTGCTGGGCTTGGCAGCAGCATACAGCAGTTTCATGGGCTGAACGTCCAGAATGGACTTTCCGTCTAGCTGGATATTGCCGCACTGTGCGGCAATATTTACAAAACGGTCGCCAGTGTCCCGACTGATGCCGACTGTCGCGCACCACTTGCCCCATGTGCCGTTTTTGTTGTTGGCGCACAGGTCATGGGCGTGCTTGGCCGCCATAATGCGGGCGGTGGTGCCAACAATGAAAGTCTGGGCGTCCTGCAGCAACAGAGCGTTGGTCTGGTCATCGGCACCGAAGTCAAAGGTAGGGGCGGCAGGGGCGTTCTCCTGCATCGGCTCCAGCTCTGCGCTCATACCCGCACCTCCGTGTCTTTCAGGCGGCCCAGCATCTCGGCCTGCAGATCTTTGCTCATGGGCACGAAGCTGTTGTTCTTCCAGCCGTAGCAGAGGATGGTGCCGTAGATGTTCTGCCCGCGATAGATGCGGTTCAGCCCACGGCCATAGATGCCGTACACCAGCACTGCCGGCGTGCGGGGCAAAACCTTCTGTTCACAGGGGCACTGCAGACGGGCCTCGATGCCCTGCAGGGTGTCCGGCAGAGAGGTGACTTCCGGGGACTTGCCCGGCTCGATCAAAATACCTTTCATTTGTAAAATCCTTTCTGATGTGATATCATCAGGATGATGGTGAGTAGAAAATCCATCATCCTTTGGGCTCGTCGGTGTCGTTACCACCGGCGGGCTCTTCCTTTTTGGGCCGGGAGAGTACTCTGATCCATTCGGCACGCTGGTCGGCGGATGCATAGTGGTAGCCCACTTCGTCCATGCCGTGCTCGCGGGCAGGCTTTTCAAAGCCGTTTTCTCCGTGGGCCAGCTCATAGCCGGAATCGGCCAGCTTCAGGATCTGGCGGGGTTCCCAGCCCTGCATGGCTGCGGTAAGCTCCAGATAGGCAAGAGCCGTGCCGCAGGACATGGCGGCCTCCCGGATATAGTTGGAGGGAATGCGTTCCAGCTCGTTGACGTCCAGGCAGCCCTCCGTCTTGATGCAGTAGGCTGCGTTGCTCTCAATGGATGCAGCTGCCGTGCTGAGCTTGGCAGCTGCCCCGGCCAGATGTGCCACACAGTCCCTGTCCTGCCACTTGAGGGGCAGTTCCTGCACCAGATAGGCCAGCACATGGGCCTTGCGGTCAGTGAGTTTCATGGGGCTCCTTTCTCCGGGGTGGCGTCAGGCTGTCCACCTCGCTGCGCGGGATGAGCTCCCGCTGACAAATGTACTTGACGTGCTGCCTGCCGTCCTTGAGCCAGTGGCAGACGGAAGAGGCAAAAGAATTTGCGCTGGCGTAGCCCAGCCGCCGGGCACACATGGCAGCCGTGCCGCTGGCCAGCAGGTCGCCGGTCTTGGCGTCCCACACGGTGTACCAAAAGGCATTGTTGACGAGGTCAGGCATGGGGCTTGTCCTCCATGAGCCGCAGCACACCTTCCAAGTCCTCAAGCACAAGAACATAGACCTCAATTCGTGCTTCGAGCTTGTAAAGCTCAGACGCCCAGCGGGTCGTTGTCATAGCATTGCTGTCTTGCTGGCAGAGCTGCCCGTACTTCTGCTGCAGGCTCTCGACGTACTCCTTGGCGGTCATGCATCAACCCACCTTCCGTTTGCTCTTCACGGTGTTCCTGGCCTGCTTGTGGACTTTCCGACTGGCCCGCTCCTCGGCGTCCTGCACGGCAAAGCCCAAGCACATGAAAAAGACAGCTGCCAGCACCAGCACCAGCGCGGTGATAAACTCGCCGTCCGAGACGGGCTGGCCCAGCTGGGCACCGCCCTCAATGCCCATGCCGTACAGCAGGCCCACGCCCATGCAGGCGACGGCCAGCACATGCAAAACGGTGGATTTGATCTTCATGCCTCTTCCTCCTCCAGATTCAGTCCACGCTGCCACGAGGGGTAGCACTTATCGGTGTCCCAGCCCACGACGGTGTGCCACTCACCGTTGGCAAAGATCTGGATGGGTACGGACTTGAGCCCGGCCACATCTCGGCCCAGCTTGTAGATGCCAGGCCCTGCGGTGATATCGCACCGGAACCAAGCGTGCGCCATGAGCGGCGCAATGTACGGCAGGCCGATGGGGGCCTGCGCTCGCTCTCTGGCGGGGATAATTGTGGTGGTCATAATGTCCTCCTTACTTGTAGCTGCGCTTCTGGACGCTGGTGCGGCCATAGCGCATGAAGTAGATAAAGCCAAGCCGCGGGATGCGGATGGTACTGCCGTACAGGATCACCGGGAAGCCCAAGGCTCCGGCGTCGATCTGTGCCTGGCTGCGGATGGACTGCACGCTGCAGCCCAGAAACTGCGCCACCTGTTCGGCGGTCAGCGTCTGCTGTGGGTAGGTCTCCAGCTCATCCAGCGTGGTGGGGAACGGGGTCTTTTCCATAGATCATTCCTCCTTCTTGTCCGGCAGGGCAATCTCCATCGCCGTCTGCATGATCTCGTCAAAGCCCGGCAGGCCAAAGGCCACGATGTTCAGCTGGTCAATGCGGCTGTTCAGCTCGCCCTGCGCCTGCTGCACAAGGTTCTCCGCTCTGCGCAGCCGGTCGCAGGCACCGCCGTACAGGGACTTCCATTTTTGGAAGTGTTCCTTGAAATCGTCCCGGTCTTTGATGAAGTCGTCACGCATGGCCGTGACGTTGGCCAGGGCGGCCTTGGCTTCGCTCACGGCCTGAATGGCGGCGTTCAGCCGGGTGTTGGTGGCTTCCAGCTGCTCGATGTGCTGCTTGGTCTGGAAGCTCTTGTATGCGCCGGTCTTGTGGATGGCGGGCAGCACCTCGCTGGTGACCCAGTGCTTGAAGGCCTTGGCCTTGGGCATCTTGCTGCTCAAGATCAGGCTGTACAGGCCACTCTCGTTGATGATGAGCATCTCCTGTTCACCGGAGGGGGTGACCGTTTTGGTCACCCCTTGATCTTCGGTATCAACGTGGTCACGGATGGCCCGCTGGGGATTCTTGTACCCAAGCGCCACGGCAACGTCCTTGCCGACCAGCCAGGGCGTGCCGTTGATCTCCACGGTGCGCACCTGCCCGAACTCGGGGTTTGAGAATGTGGTTAAGTCGTTCATGTGGGTTTGGCCTCCTTGTGGGTGGCTCCCTTCTGCGGTATACTTAAGAGGAAGGGAGGCGTGTTGTATGGGTCTTTACGATAATCTTAACAGTGCCTGGCAGGTTCATGATGTCATGAGGCAGTTTGCGGAACAACAAGAGCAAGAAAATCGAATGATACAAAATTCGATTGCTCGCAAGGAAAAATTGGCAAACGCCCAACTTGGTTCCGCGGAAGATATTCGCAAAATGTTAGAGATGATGGAAGCTGACCAAAAAGAGCAAGCCGAGGAAAACAAGAAGAATAGAGAGCTCGCTCTCAAAAGCTATAAGGTTTCCCTTGCGGCCGCGATTTTTGGCGGTGCGTCCTTTTTGGCTGCGCTCATAACGCTAATCTTACAATTGTTAGGATGAGTGCGGCAATTTGAAAAACCAGTGCGATGCACTGGAAGAAAAGTGCAAGTCTCATCAACTCTGCCGTTGTCCAGTTGGAAAGCCGTTCTTTCCAGCTGGGCTTTTTGTGGTTCTCCATCTTCTTCACCTCCTTGTGTGCACCTCGCTCCTGCGGTAAAATGGAGAAAAGCAGGAAGGAGGTGTAATTGTGGCAGACGATTCCTATGAGTTTGAAGCATTGCCAGCAGAACGGCAAGAATTGCTTCTGGGCTGGATTCGGAAGAATCTAAATCCTATCCAGTCCATCAATCCGAAAAGTGGCTCCGGTGCACTGAAACATCTGGTTCAGCTTGCTCCCGGCGAAAACTCGTACTTCACAAATGGAGAATTCAAAGGAGCCATGCTGAAAGCCGGTTATCGGACTGAAAACAGAGAAGCAGTAAACTGGACATTTAACGTTTCTCAGCGTTCTCCTGCCGTTCTGGCAGCAAAGCATCCAAAGTGACGTGCAGGACTTCCCAGTCCTCGTAGACTGTCAGCCCTTGTTCCCGCAGGAGCTTTGCGGCAGTGGTTTTGCCGGTAGGACCCTGCGGCCCGTCAATAATGATTGCTTTGTACGGCCATCCCTGCATCTTTTTCTTGATGTGGGGGATGGTCTTTTTAAATTGTGCAAAGGTCATCTCGCTTTCACCTCCTTTGAAATGAGCACAATATGTACTCACTCTGCGAAAAAAATTTCTTCGACACTCTGGCCGAAGTACTGGGCGATGCGCTTCTTGATCTGATCGCGGGGAATACGTTCGCCACGCTCATACATAAAAAGCGCCGAAGTACTGATTCCAAGCGCATCAGCAACGGTTTTTGCGTCCATTTCGCCACGCAGCGCACGCAGCTTATGGCCGATTGTCTTACTGTCCATCCGTGGTGGTCACCTCCTTTCTGTGCACTTATTGTACTCAAAGTGGAGAAAGAAATCTATTCGCAGAGTGCACAAAATGTGCATAAAATGATAGTGCACTTTTTGTGCTTGAATTTGTGCACGATATGTGCTATTATTTGATTGTAATAATATAGGGAGGTGGCCAAATGGCAACTTTTGCAGAGCGGCTGAAATCGCTGCGCCGTGAAAAAAGCTGGTCACAGCAGCGGCTTGCGGACGAGTTGGAGTTGTCCAAGAGCAGTGTAAACATGTATGAGCGTGGGGAGCGAGAGCCGGGGTTTGAGACCATGGAGGCAATCGCTGACCTGTTTAATGTGGATATGAACTATCTGTATGGCCGTACGGATATTAAGATTGCTGATCCGATTGTGCTCGATCATTCCGCTGCCCCCGCCCCTCGTCCCATCCCGAAGGGGTTTGAGCCGATGCCCAAGATGAAGAAGATCCCGCTGGTGGGCTCGATCGCCTGCGGCACGCCCATCCTGGCCCAGCAGAACATTGAAAAAATCGTGGACGTGCCGGAGAACATCCGGTGCGATTTCTCCCTCACCTGCCACGGCGACAGCATGGAGGGTGCCGGCATCCATGACCGGGACGTGGTGTATATCCGCATCCAGCCCGAGGTGGAAAACGGCGAGATCGCCGCGGTGCGCATCGGCGAGGAAGCCACCCTCAAGCGGGTGTACTACCAGAACGGCACCCTGACCCTGATGCCCGCAAACGCCGCCTATGCGCCCATGGTCTACACCGGCCCGGAACTGAACGACGTGCAAATCGAGGGCAAGGCCGTGGGCTGGACCCACTGGGTGGGGTGAAAAGGTTTATGATGTTCAAGAATGCGTGAAATTTTATTGAAATGTTGTAAGTATCACTTTTAAGTGATATACTCTGCAATAGGAGGAAGTGATTTTTCTGAACAAAGATCAATTCTTGAAATTACTGATCCAGTTGTTTTCTGAATATGATGATATGCTGATATTACATTCTGACACCTTGAAAGAACTGGTTGTGCTTCTAAAAAATGCAGGAATGGAAGGGCAATTTCTTTCTAAGCTGGAAGAATATCTTTCAAACCTGAAAATGTATGGAGATGCGGCCATTGGCGGAAGAGGTGCGCCGATGGAACATCTTAGTGGTGAAGCCCCGTTGTGTTCAATGCGCTTTCTGTTTGCGACTACGAATTTTCGCATTATATTTGCTTATCAGAATGAGCATATTTATCTACTGTCTACGTTCCACGAACGGGCAGGGAAAAAGAAAACCAGTTATTCGGCACATATTCCAATTGCAAGACAGCGTTTAGAAGAATTATTGAAGGAGAGATGAAAATGCCCTGCAAAGCAACATTGGCCGATTTGGTGGAATCCTTGGCTGAAAACATGTCTGTAGTTGAGTTGGCTCAAACTGCAATTCGTGTTGAAATCAGCAAGACCATCAGAGAGGCGCGCAAACAACTGAATTTATCCCAAAAAGAACTGGCCGAAAAAATGGGTGTAAAGCAAAGCATGGTATCCCGCTGGGAAAGCGGAGAATGCAACTATACGATCGATACTCTTGTGCAGATCGCTAATGCATTGAATCTTTCTGTAGAATGTCCTCTGGTCTTTGAGGAAGTATCCGTGCCGGTAAATTCTGTTTCGGTTCGCCCGCAGAGTGCACACACGATTGTTTCTGAAAATACAGAGTTTTCAAATGTGATTCGGCTTGACTTTGGAAAGGTGACAAATGGAGGGGCTGCATAATGAACATAAATGAGTTTTCGGCCAATATCCAATATAAAAATAGTTTTATTACAGAGTGCACCATCACAAATAATTTATTGGATATCGGCGAAGATGCTGTTTTAAATGCAAATGTAAAAGTGGCGGTGAGCAATCCGGCCGTTTCAGAAGATCAGAAAGAAAAAATCGGACGTGTCCGGTTGACCTTTGATGGAAATTATTCCGTCCCGGATAATAAAGATGCAAACTGTGGATACCATATTGTTCTGATCGGTGAATTTTCAACATCGGTCGAAACAAAAGACGAGGAATTTTTCACGACACTATGGCTTAACGGGTCTACCGCATTGTATAGTATTGCGCGCGGGAAAATTGAAACAATTTCCACCGCGGTTCTTAACAATGGCAAAATTGTGTTGCCAATGGTGAACATGATAGAACTTTTAAAGGCACAGTTTGAAGCAGAAGATGCAGAGGAGAAAAAGGAGTAAAACCGTTCTTCCGCTTGCTTTATTGCGTGGCATATAATGCAAATGCATGATACAGACCCCGCCACGCCTCTCAATGATGCGTACCATGGCGGGGTCGCTTTATTATGAGTTGCCGAGGAATCCTCGGTAGTTGAACAAAACAAAAACGCCCCCGGTGCTACCAACACCGAGAGCGTTTGCAGAATGGCTTGCCCACAAGGGTACAAGACAACCTAACCAACTGTTATTGTACTCCAAAAGGGCAGGCTTGTCAAAGTGTACCCTTCTGGAGGTGAAAAGAATGTTTGAATGCCCGAAATGCCACAAGGAGCTGCCGGACGGTGCAGCATGGTGCTGCTGGTGCGGCGCAAAGCTGGTGACCACACGGAAGCCTCGTGCCCGGTCGAACGGGGAGGGGAGTGTCTACCAGTACGGCAATGCTGGCAAGTGGCGTGCCGAAATCAACATCTATAAGGATGGCGTGCGTTACCACAAGATCCGCAGCGGCTTCAAAACCAAGCGGGATGCCGTGCAGGCCCTGCCGGAGATGCGGGAGCTGGTGCTGAACGGGCAGGAATTTGCCCAGGATGCCACCCTGCAGGAGCTGTGGGAGATGATCTGTGCGCAGACATTGCCCAAGCTGAGCAAGGACAAGGCCAGCCACTACCGCACAGCCTGGGCGGCGCTGGAGCCGCTGAAGAACGCCAAGATCCGGAACCTGCGTTATGCGCACCTGCAGCCGATCGTGGACGCCCGCGAGGGCGGGTACTACCCCAAGCGGGATATCAAGGCCCTGCTGGGCAAGATGTACACGCTGGCCCTCAAGTACGAGTATGCCGATAAGGATTACTCCAAGCTGCTAGATCTGCCGCCGATCAGCGCCAGCACACGCACCGCCCTGACCGAGGACGAGGTGCAGCGGATCTGGCAGGACTACGATGCCGGCCACGAGTTTAGCCGGTACTGGCTCATCATGGCCTACACCGGAATGCGCACCGGTGAGATGCTCACGATTCTGAAAGCGCACACCCACCTGGCTGAACAGTACTGCACCGGCGGCATCAAAACGGATGCCGGCAAGGCCCGGCAGATCATCTTCCCGGACAAGATCATGCCCCTTGTGCGGGAAGCCTACCGTAGCGGCACCAAGCGCCTGTGCGAGGTGGACGAGAAAACCTTCTATGCCGAGTGGCACGACATGGCCCAGCGTGTGGGTCTGCAGCCAGACATGACGCCATATTGCCTGCGCCACACCACGGCCACGCTGCTGGCTGTGGAGAAGGTCGCCCCGGCAATTATAAAGGAAGTGCTGGGCCACACGGACTATGCGGTCACGCTGGGCTACACTCACATCCCGCTGGAAGAAAAGCTGGACGCGATGAACAAGTTGAAGTGATCAGCCGCGTGCAAGATCGTTGTACAGCATTTCGAGGAACTGTACAGCACTGGGGCAGCCGTCCAACGGATAGCCAGCCAGCTCCTGCACACGGGAAGGGTTGGTGTGCCATGCGGTCTGCGCGGCACGCCGGATGGTGCTTTGAATGGCCGTCCAGTCACTGCATTGCTTGTCAGCAATCGGCTCATAGACCTCTTTCTGGACAGCTTCCAGCCGGTCCTCTTGTTCCCAGATAAGCCGCAGGCAGTCGGCAATGATGGAGTAAGAACGCATACTGCGGATGATGCCCAGAGGCCGGAGTGTCTGAGCAATGCGCAGCGAGAGCGTGGAAGAATCAGTGATTGGCACTTTTAAACACATCCTTTCCGACTTGTGGAATATCCAAGAAAGAGTGTAAACGAAAAGTGTCGAATTGTGCCAAAAGCGCTGAAAAGCGTTGCAAAAGGTCGGAATTTGCTGAAATGCGGCGGGGCATAAAATGGGGGATTGATGGCAGATGACGAGAAAATGCACTTCCAAAACATTACATGAGCACTCCTTTTTTGTGCGGCAGTTCGTTTGAAAGTGCTTGATTTTTCTCCCCTGCTAAGGGCGTAGGTCGTCTAAACAACGGCGCGAGGGTTCAAATCCCTCC
>ENA-OYYK01000529-OYYK01000529.1-human-gut-metagenome-genome-assembly--contig:-NODE-529-length-26458-cov-5.713896_pt1 | contig 26458 bp, 16 predicted proteins | sample MGYA00243247_ERZ653443 | MGnify/ENA primary metagenome ERZ653443 (study PRJEB26926, sample SAMN06165010) | human gut metagenome | biome: ENVO:00009003; feature: ENVO:2100002; material: ENVO:00002003... | reverse complement strand
CTACACCCTAGAGTTCGTCGGCAGCGTCAGATGTGTATAAGAGACAGGTATTAATTAATGTTTATAAACGGATAGGGTTACCATTATAGAAATCTAGAATCTTCGTACGGAAGATAAAATCATATTTGGCCTGTGCCTGTTCCGCTAGACTTTGCGCGTATTTTGTTTTAGCCTCATTAAATTCAAAGACAGTGCTTTTACCTGCGTTGTAACGCTCTTGGGCATAATTGAACGCTTCCTTGCTCGCCGTGACGGATTTGTCGGAAGCCGTATATTTCTCTTGGGAAGCCGTTGCGTTGTAGTACGCTTGCTGGATTTCCTTGTATAACGTTTTCTTTGTATTTTCCATCAGCAATTCCCGGTTGATAATGTTGATCCTTGCGGTACGAACGCTATTGCGTACTTGGAAGCGGTTGAAAAGTGGAATGCTCAATGAGAATCCGACGATCTTTTGCCCATTCTGCTTAAACTGCTCGCTAAAGGAACGAGTATCGGCAAATTCACCTCCGGAAGTAGAATGATAATATCCATTGCTGTAACTAGCCCCGAAATTTAACTTGGGGTAATAGCCCGCTTGCGCGACACGCAACATTTTCTTTTGGCTCTCTAGCAAATACTGTTGTTCCTTGATCTGAGGCTTGAACGTAACCGCATGATCGTAAATGTTTTCCGGAGGTAGGATGCTACTCATATTATCAGCCACCGCATCTTCAATTACAGGAGTCTGTATATCGAAACTCCGATCGCTTCGCTCTAGTTCCAGACTTTGCGCCAGATCCAGTAAAGCGAGGTTCACATTGTTTTGCGACTCGGTAAGCGTGACCTCATCTTTCGCTAATTGGGCCTTGATATCATACAGTTGGGAAAGTGGCACCTTTCCGGCGTTCACCATGGCCTCTGTTTTATTCACCTGCTCCTTGTCTAGTTCCACTTGTAGTTGCGCTATTTTCAGTAACTCTTTATTATAAAGTACTTGCAGGTAGTAGGAAGCTATATTGATGGATAGGTCTTCTCTCGCCTTATTCAAGTTCTCGATAGACGCTTTTAGATCAAGTTTGCGGGCGGCGATATCGTTCGGTATTTTTAACCCGTCAAATAAAGGCATGTCCAGATTGATCCCCAATGTGGAATTGGCGGCGTTCTGGTCCACGATCACCCCGGATTTAGACGTGGAGCGTCCGAACTGGAAGCTCTGTCCAAGACTGCCGTTTAGGGCCGGGAGCCAACTGTATTTGCTGGTATGTAAGTCTACCTTTCGGCTTTCCTGTTCCTGCTCCTTTTGCTTTAAGTCGATATTATGCTCGATGGCATATTGGATGCACTCCTCCAGACTCCATTGCTTCACCGCATCCTGAGCGAAAACATAGTTTCCGGACAGGAGGGAAGCGATTGCCAGTATATATAAGTTTCTTCTCATCATACAATCTTTCTTTTATTTCTTATTCGGGTCAATAGCTGCGCCCCGGACTTTATCGGTCGCGGCCAGTCCTTCTTGAACCTCGATCTTGATACCGTCGGACAGACCTACCTTTACCGGATGTTTCTCGAAGACTTGCTCCGGTTGCTCTTGTTTAACTAACTGAACGAATGCGGAATCCCCTTGGAACTCGACCGTGCTTTCCGGGATCGTAAGAACGTCTTCCGCACGTTTTAGCACGATCTCGGCGTTGGCGCTATATCCCGCACGGATGAAAGCATCTTCGGGGATCGTCACGGCTGCCTTGATCTCAAATTGAATGGCTCCGTTTTTCTCAACACCTTTGGGTGATACATATTCCAGCAAGGCCTCGAACGAACGGCTTTCCATGGCTCCGATCGTAAGCTTGATAGGCATTCCCTCGTGAATGCGCCCGATCTCGGTCTCGTCTACGTTTCCCTTGAAGATCATGTCATTCATGTTGGCGACTGTGGCGATTGTCGTACCGTCGTTGAAGTTGTTCGCTTGGATAACGGAGTTACCTACTTTCACCGGGATATCCAGTATCATACCGGTGATGGTACTACGGATCTGCGTGGTACTGGCTACATTGGAGTTCTTGGCGATACCGTCACGAATAATTTCCAGTGCGCTTTGCGCATTCTCTTTCTCCTCGACCGCCTTTAAGTAGTTGGCCTTCGAGAGATCGAAATCCTCTTGGGCGATAACACCTTGCTTGAACAGCAGTTCATCTCTCTTATAGGTTTCCTCCACCTGTTTAAGAGATATATCCGCTATGTTTACGCGAGATTCGGCGCTATTTAGCTGTACCATCTCCGGTATGACCTTGATCGTGGCGATAATCTCCCCTGCCTGTACCATCTGTCCCGCTTCTTTCCTTAGCTCGGAGATGATACCGGATATCTGCGGCTTGATCTCTACCTCGTAGCGAGGTTCCACGCTTCCGGTGGCCACCGTCTTGGTCTCTACCGTATCCCTTTTGGGGGTTACGACCTCATAAACGGTTATTACCGGTTGCGCCTTCTTCCATAAGAAATAGAATGTGCCTATTACCGCCGCACCTACGATCGTTAATAAGATAATACGTAGGATTTTCTTTACGATGCGATTCTTCATGATTATATAGTTTTATTTTAATTATCGATTCGTTATTATTCATCTCGGATGGCATCTATCGCTTTGATCTGCATGGCTCTCCATGCGGGAATCAGTCCGGCCATAAAACCGCTTATCAGTAGTACCACCGCGGCGGCTACCGCTGTTTGGATGTTTACGCCGGGATTCAGCAGGGTCGGATCGTTCGTTGGATTGGCGGACAATATCTTATCCAACAAATCCAAGAGGAAGACTCCGGCGCTTAATCCCAGTAAGCCCGCCAAGGCAGTCAGCACCAAGCTCTCGCTCATGACTTGCGAGATGATGTCGAAAGGCTTGGCTCCCAAAGCCCTTCGTACGCCTATCTCCCTCGTGCGCTCTTTTACCGTTACCATCATGATATTGCTGATACCAATAATACCCGATAGCAAGGTACCCATGCCGACCAGCCAGACCAAGATGTCGATACCTGTAAACAGTAGATTGAATGTCTTGAATTGTGCGGCGATATTGACTACGCCTATCGCCTGAGGATCGGTCGGTGCGATCTGATTTTGCGTCTTCATGATATTCTTGACCTGCTCGATCGTCGTCTCAATCGGATATCCCGGTTTCACGCTCAGTGCGAGGAAATGCAGGATATCGCCTTGGTTCAAGGTCTGCTGCATGGTATTGAACGGAATGAAGACGGTTTCTTCTCCCCGGCCGCCCAGATTCAGGCCCGATGCCCTTTGGTTGACCACTCCTACTACTTGGTAGTAAAGCCCGTTCACCCGGATATATTTGCCGCAAGGGTCCTCGTTGTGGAATAATACCTCATTGATCTTCGTGCCGATCAAGCAAACCTTGCGCTTTTCCCGCATATCGATCTCATTCAATAAACGGCCATAGTATAGGTCTTGCGTATCGATATTGAAGTAAGCCGGATATATGCCTTTCACGTTGAACGTTCCGGTCATTATCCCGTAAACGATATTCTTTTCCGAGCGGCTGCCCCAAAGGATGGGGGAGATATCCTGTACGCTAGGTACGTCTCGTATGATGGCGTCTATGTCCCGGTTCCTCATGTTCCAGTTTCGCCCCTTGTTGAATCCTTGGTAGGGTTCGCTGGTGCGATCGGCGTAGAAGAATAGCGAATTCGTCGCGAATCCGTTGACGCTCTTGAACATGGCGTTCTTGAATCCTGATCCGGTACCCAGCAACAATACCAGCATAAGGATTCCCCAGAACACGCCGAAGCAAGTCATCAAGCTACGTGTCTTGTTGCGGGTGATGGTTACCCATATTTCTGTCCATCTGTCTATGTCAAACATATCTTTTCGGTTTATTCTGTTCTCATGGCTTCAATAGCGGATACATTCACGGCTTTGCGAGCGGGGAAATAGCCCGCCAGTACCCCGGCTACGACCAGCACCCCGGTAGCGGCCAGCGATATCCCTAGGCTGACGGTCGGGTGCCGGAATAAGGTAAGATCCTCGCCGGGATTTCCTCCGGATGAAGCGTTGTTCATCCCGCTCATCGTCATGCCATAGTCGATTAGCTCCGTCAACCCGATTCCCATCAGCATCCCGATGTAACCGAATATGGCGGTGATCATGATGGACTCTACGATGACAAGCTTCAATATCGAGGCCGGTTTCGCCCCGATCGCCTTCCGGATGCCGAACTCCCGGGTCCGTTCGCGTACGGTGATCAACATGATGTTGCTAACCCCTACGATACCAGCCATCAAGGTGCCGATACCTACGATCCAGATGAAGAGCAAGATACCGTCTGTCATCGTATTGAACATACGGATCTCATTGCCGGTCATCCACATACCGATTGCGTTCTTGTCTGTCGGGTCGAATATGTGCTTACGGGCCATATACGACCGGAACCTGTTCTCGAAATCCTTGCACTCTTCTTCGGTGGAGACCCCGTTTACCGTAAAGTAAATGGAGCCGAACCCGAAGCCTTTATTATAAAGTTGTTGCGCTACGGTAAACGGTATATATGCGGGTGCGTTGTTACTCTTGTCGTCATCATCATAGATACCGACAACTTGATACATCATATTGCCGCATTTCACGTATTTACCCAGCGGGTCCTCGTTACGGAATAGCACTTCCGCCATACGGGGGCTTAGTATGATTACCTTGCGTGTAGCGTTCATATCCATCTTATTGATGAAGCGCCCGTTCTGGCTCGCTACATTAATATATATAATGGAATTGTAATCCTCGGATACGCCCCGCAGGTCGCCCACGATGTATTCTTCCCCATACGAGATGGTATCTGTTTGCGAAATGGTAGCCGAGCAGTATTCTATTTCCGGGAATGCCATCTTGATGCCGCTGAGATCCGCTTCCTTGAACTCGATCCTGCGGTTCGTGGGGTTACCTTTATAAGGCATGGTGGTATAGCGCCCCCAAACCTCCACGGTATTGGCGGAAAACCTCCGGAAGTTGAATATGATGCCGTTTCTCAACCCATTTCCCGCTCCCAACAGGGTAATCAGCATAAAGATCCCCCATGATACGGCGAAACCGGTCAAGAAGGTACGGAGCTTGTTTTTCTTTATCGTGCTCCATATTTCCCTAAAATTGTCAAAATCAAACATGCGATTCTTCGTTTACGGTGTATTCAATCAATCCGTCTTTTACCCGGATAATCCGGTCGGTAGCTTCCGCCACGGATGGCTCGTGGGTAACGATCACCATGGTCATACCTTCTTGGTTTACGCTACGGAGGAGTTCCATCACTTCCACGGTCGTGGTACTATCCAATGCCCCGGTAGGCTCGTCAGCCAATATAATCTGCGGCTTGGCGATCAAGGCCCGGGCGATCGCTACCCGTTGCTTCTGTCCACCGGACATCTCATTCGGCATATGCTCCGCCCAATCTTTCAATCCCACCATGTCCAAGTATTCCAGTGCCATGGCATTCCTCTTTTTCCGGCTGACCCCTTGATAATAGAGTGGGAGGGCGACGTTCTCCATGGCGTTCTTGAATGAGATTAAGTTAAAAGATTGAAAAATGAAGCCGATCATTCGGTTCCGGAGCTCGGCGGCACGACTTTCGCTGAGATTCTGAATCAACTGTCCGTTTAATTGATAGGTGCCCGTGTCGTACGTATCTAATATCCCTAAGATATTCAATAAGGTTGACTTACCGGAACCGGAGGCTCCCATGATGGATACCATCTCTCCCTTCTCTATATCTAGGTCGATACCTTTCAAAACGTGCAGTGGGGCTCCATTAAAGTACGTTTTGTTTATTCCTCTCAGTTGAATCATCATATTATGTAGTTACTTTAATATATTAGACGTACAGTTTGCTAAATAAGTTACACTGTTGGTGAACACTTTTATCATTTGGTCACAAATATATGCTTTACTAAGATACCTTGTATCGCAAGGTACTTATAATTATGTAATATTAACAAAAGGTTTTGATCGAAAAGGTTTAGCTCTACCATCTATATCTATTAGCTTGTACGTGCGGTAACTTTACGTGCCGGTACTATATGTATACATCTTCTACCATCCGTTGGACGATCATGCACCAATTGGTAGATGATCATCCAACAGTTGGTGCATGATCGTCCAACAACTGATAGATAATGAATCTCTCTGCTTCTTCCACTTAATAGATAAAGAAAAAAGCCCTAGGCTATCTTTATCTAAACCCTTACCTTTGCGGCGAAATTCAAATAGCAGAAAGATTTATGGTAACAATTGGTACGCCCAAATCGGCTACGGCAACTAAAGTCGTGCTTTGTGGCTCGGGCGAATTGGGGAAAGAGTTTGTAATAGAGTTGCAGCGTTATGGCGTGGAGGTAATCGCCTTGGATAAGTATCCGGACGCTCCGGCCATGCAGGTGGCGCATCGTTCCTATGTGGTCTCCATGCTGGATGGCGATGCCTTGCGGGAGATCATCGAGAAAGAGAAACCGGATTATATCGTGCCGGAGGTGGAGGCGATCGCTACCCGTACCTTGATGGAACTGGAGGAAGAGGGATACCATGTGATTCCTACCGCCCGTGCCACTTGGCTGACGATGAACCGTGAGGGAATCCGCCGCTTGGCGGCCGAGGAACTGGGCTTGCCTACCTCGCCGTATCGTTTCGCCGAGACCGAGGAGGAATTCAAAGAAGCGGTGAAGGTAATCGGGTATGCCTTGCGTGGTGAAGCCGATCATGAGCTCGAGCGGACACGGACAGAGCGTGGTTCGTGAGGAAAAGGATATCGATCGTGCTTGGCAGTACGCCCAAGAAGGAGGACGTGCTGGAGCGGGTAAGGTGATCGTGGAAGGTTTCGTGGATTTCGACTATGAGATTACCCAGCTGACGGTTCGGCATATCGGAGGAACGTCTTTCTTGGAACCCGTAGGACATGTTCAGGTGGACGGTGATTACCGGGAGTCTTGGCAACCGCAAGCCATGAGCCTTGCCGCTAAAGCGAAAGCCCGTGAGATCGCCGGTAAGATCACCGGGGCTTTAGGCGGACGTGGTATTTTCGGCGTGGAATTATTCATTAAAGGAGATGATGTCATATTCAGCGAGGTTTCCCCCCGTCCGCACGATACCGGAATGGTGACGATGATTACACAGGATTTGTCTCAATTCGCTTTGCATGCCCGTGCGGTGCTTGGCTTGCCGATCCCTAATATCGTGTTTCATGGAGCGGGAGCTTCCCGTGCCGTTGTAGTGGAAGGGGACAGTGACCGGTTGTCTTTGGGGAATCTGGATAAGGTTTTGGAACAACCCGATACGCAGATGCGTTTCTTTGGAAAACCGGAAGTTCATGGACATCGCCGTATGGCCGTCTTGCTGGCTCGTGGTTTGGATGTGACGGAGGCAAGGGAGAAGACCGGAGTGATGATGGAGCGGTTAAATGTTAAATTGTGATGCTTCCTAGGATAAATGAACGTTTTGGTGTGTGTTGTGAATAAAATGTGAATATTTACAGACCTATTTTTCTATCAAAATAGTTTATTTTTGTCTCAAGTTTTTTAAGAGACATTTGATAATCTATAAACGCAGATTACATATGTTTGTTTCACTAAAGAGTGAAATCTGATTGCCGAAAGTTTGTACTTATTTTATGAATACGACAAATGGAAATATGGGCGTTGATTTGAAACGCTCTATTTCTATTCTCGGTGAAGATAAAAGAGTGAGCAAACAGATCAATAGCTAAGGGTGGGTAGATTTAACCAAACAGACATCCTTATCTCCTTTCACCCACCCTAGCTATTGTTCTTATTTTACATGGATTCCTTTTGTATTTCTCATTGTTTCCATCACGGCATGAGTGTCTACTTGGACCTTTTCTTGTATAAACTCCGGGAGGTTGTAAGTCCACAACAAGTCTTTATAATATTTTACGGGATTTCTTTGTGGCAGGAGGAATGGTTTATGGGCCGTGCCTTTATCATCGATATAGCTAAAGAACGGGCGTGTGTATAATCCATCCAACCTGCGACTGCTAAATACCAGCCAACGATTGTTGTGGCTCCATGAATGGTAGCTTTCTCCTTCGGCGCTGTTCGCCTCGGTTAGCGGGTACGTCTTTCCGTCGGATAGGCGGATCATATATAATTCGGCGTCTTTATGCCAAACCCCGAAACCGCCATATTCCTGTAGGGTAAAAGCCAGATATTTACCATCCGGTGAGATTCTAGGGAAGGATACGCTTTTGTGATTGGCCCGGCCATTGTATAAAGTATCTACTTGCTGGCCTAGGGTGCGGGTTTCCGGGTCAAAGTCGACACGGCATAGACTGTAGGTCATTTGTCTGAAATTCTTAGAAATAGAATCTACGGCGGCGGTCGAACTGAAATAGAGGCTCTTCCCGTCGGGAGAGAACGCTGGGAATATTTGCCATGCGTCTTTGGAATTTAACGCTTCGCAAGAGAATACCTCGTTCTTCTTCACGTCGTAGATCACGATATCGGAGTTATGATCCAATACTTCCAGCGTATTGGGATTATTGATGAAGAAGTTTTGGTAGGTATCGCATACGGTGGCCGCCAGATAGTTACCATTCGGATGCCAATACATGTAGACAAAGTTTGAGACGGTCTCGGGAGTCTTGGTATTTAGCTTGGTGATTTTCTTTCCATCAATCAGTACGGAACCGGCGTGTTTGCCTCGCATATGGAAAATCATTTTATCCGGGTTCCCGGAGGAAAACGTGTGGCAGTTTACGCAGTTATAGTCGGTTAGGCTATTCTCATAAATCACGCTTTGGTCATAATTTTCCAAGTTTCGTTGATAGATACCCATCCTGTTCCACATATCATTGCTCAAGGCTAATAACCGATAGGCTATATATTTATCAATGGAATCATTTACGATGTCCATATGAAAAGGCGTATAGGCGTTCCATTCGCCCTGTATGCGTTTAGCGATGGTCAATTCTATTTGGTTTCCGGCATTCTCTTTCAATAAGGCTTTCCATCTCTTTTGTGGGATCTCAAAGAGCCCCTCATCGCTATAGACTTGGAGTTGAGTCTTTTCCCCTTTAATGATAAGGCAGTGCTCACTGCTATCGGCGATAGAGAAATTGAGCGGGGCGATGTTCACAGGGATGGTCACATCCTTGTAATCCGGATAAATGGCGATTTCCTTGTTTAGACTCTTGGCGATCTGTACGTCGCTTTTGGAGCATGAAACCATCAAGGCGATGAGAAAAAGGAAAAGATATCGGTTTGTATTTGTGTAAGTCTGTCTTTCCATATGTGTTTTATTTAGAGAGTATCAAATAGTACCAGAAAGTAGGTTGATAGTCGGCTATTCCAGTCGCTACATTTTGTCGGGCATGCCTTAGTCCCAATACACGTTGCTTGAATATCGAGAACTCGGACAGGATTTTATCGGTTACCCCATACTTGCGGCAATATTCCGGATCATGCTCCGCATAAGAGATCACGGCTTGTTGCAAGGGTTCGGGTAATGCGGGGAGTACTTCCGTCCCACTGAATCTTTCAACAAACGTTTTTATAGCGGGCAGGTCTTTCGATAATAATAACGTACCGATCGTATAATCCAATGCGGCTTTATTCAGGGGATTCTCTTCCAATATAATCATCAGGTTATCAAACAATCCGATTATATTGGCGAAAAGGTCTTTGTCGCTGGATAGGCTTTTTCTTTTTGTACCTAATTCCGGGTCGCTCTCCACCGCTTGGTCATTATATAAGAACTTTCGTTGCGAGGAGGCCCATCCGTGATAGGCCCATGTCTTTTCCAATAATGATATAAACTTCTCGGCCGCGGGATACTGTCCGTATATCAAATGGGATTTTATTAATAATTTAGTCATGACGGGACTGCCGTATGTAATTCCTACCGAGGTACCAAAAGCGAAATTGTATGCCAAGGACGTGATTCCTACATGGTAGTATATCTGGCTGAACAGGAAACTTTCCTCTATATGCGCTTGGTACTTTGAGACTAAAGATTGTATTCCGCTTTGCGGATATTTGAATAAATCAGTCTGCATGACACCCTTGTGGGATAAGGCAAGGTTTAAGCAATTCAGGTGTAAGTAGTTATTATAGTTTAGATCGGCGGACGAGATTATGGCGTCCCATTGCTCGGTATCTATGTAATGAAACATTTGCATCAACGTATAGAAATCTTTATTCCTCTGTTGAAGAGCCGTTTGCGTATAATACATACCGGATAAGGCAAGTAATGCTACGGCTACTAAAGCTTTTAAATAGGTTTTTATGTGATCTAAGTAACGTGATAGGAAGAATAGAAGCATAACGAGTAGCGCTACTTGCCAAGAGAAGCCGTAGAATGGTTCCAGCTCAATGAAATACTCTACATAATCTTTCATCCAAAATACATAGTCATAATCGGGTTTACTGCCCCCTAGAACGCATAGAGAACCTACGATAAGCAGCAGGATCAACGGGATGAAGCTTGCGTACCAGCGTTCGCATTTTTGTAATACATCAAATAGTAAGATGCTAAGGGAGAATAATATAGCTACAGATCCCATCGTGTAAAACAATCCGGTCGCCAGCAAGCAACCAATTAAGGTACGGTACGTCCAATTAAATCTTCGTGCGCTGTAACTATATACGTTAAGCGCCAATGACCAAAACAACATGGCTATCAGTCCTTCATAATGATAGCTATCTTTCATTAGGTAAAGATATTGGAATAGGATGGGGAGAAAGGCCAAGGGCATAAGATATAATGCCGGATGTATCTTTCGTAAGGTCAGCCAGAATAACCAACCGGAGATTCCACCGATCAAGGCGGTCACCAGCGATCCGATCAGCGGCACCTTGAAAAACTGTATAATAAATTGGGAGCAAATCGTAGCCAATCCTCCAATTGTCTTAAGTATATTCAATACATATTCGGTATCGAACAGGAAAATCTGCTGTTGTTCCCGGTAAAAGAAGGTTGCTTCTTGAGTGGTTTGTAAATGTAACCCTAGAAGGCTGGTGCATAATAAGAGCAGAAGAATAGGTGTGATCTTTTTGCTTAAGTTATTCATGTTCTTTTTACTTTATGTATGTTTCCCAGATTCGATTTATTTATGATAAGTAACGTCAATCCCCTTACTTCCTTTGGCAAGTTTACTGATTTTCCGTATATTAGATGATACTTTTCCTGTGATAAACTCGGGTATGTTATATGATTTCATGAACCGATGATAGAAATCCGTATCTTTCTGTGGTAATAGGAACGGTTTGGAGGCATTTCCGCTCTCGTCGATATAGGCGAAATAAGGTCGGGTATATAATCCGTCGATTCTTCGGCTGCTGAAAACGATCCACCGGCTGTTGCTACTCCATGAATGATAACTCTCCGTGTCTGTGCTGTTCGCGTTTCGTAAGGGATGGAAAAAACCACTCTCGATATCCAGAATATATAAATCAGCGTCTTTATGCCAGATAGAGAAGTTCCCGTAGCCCGATAAGGTGAATAACAAGAATTTCCCGTCGGGAGAGACACGGGGAAAAGAGACACTTTTCCCATTCTCTCGTACATTATATAATGTGTCTATCTCTGATGCGAAACTCCTTGTTACCGGATCAAACGCTATGGAGCAAAGATTATACTTTACCTCCGAATACTCGTGGGGCATCGAACGTGCCTCGGCGGTACAGAAATAAAGCGTTCTTCCGTCGGGGGAAAAGGTAGGGAATGTCTCAAAAGCCTCTTTCGTACGAATGGCGGGAGTACTGATGATCTCATGTTTCTCGGTATCGTACACCACTACATCCGATTGGCTATCGAAAACCTCGACCCTGTTTTTGTCATTGGAATGAAAGTTCTGGCTCGTTTGGTTTACCGAGAATGCAACGTATTTCCCGGAAGGATGCCAAGAGGGATAAACCAAGGGGGAAATCGTTTGCTCCGTTTTCGTATTTAATTTCTCTATTTTATCTCCGTCTATCAAATAAGTCCCGGCGTATTTATCTCTCATGTGGAATAACATCTTGTTGGGGTTTTGCATACAAAATGAATGGCAATTCATGCAATTTTGTCCACTGTGTTTATTTTCCATAATGGGACTTTGTTCGTAGGTTTCCAGGCTCCGTTGGTAAATACCCATCTGGTTCCAAAGTTCATATCCGGGCTCTATCAGACGGTAGGCTAGATAGGAATCCATAGGTTCCTGTGCGATAAACAACGAGAATTCCGGATAGCTCAGCCATTCCTTATCCTTAGCATAAAGTTTTACTTGTATCGTTTTGCCTGTCGCTTTCCTAAGTAGCTTTTTCCAGTTGGCGGCAGGAATATGGAATTGCCCCTTTTTTTCTTTCACCTGCAACTTCACTTCCTCAAAACAGAAAACAGCGAACGCTTCCGTATGTGCATTCTGTATTTTAAAATTCAGGGGAGCGATATTATTCGGTATCGTTACATCTGCGTAATCTGGGTATAATATCGGTTTCTCAGAGGTTTCCTTGCTTACCGGAACCGTGTCTGAACATGAAAATATCCCCAGTACGATAAAACATACACATATAATATATAGATAGTGCTTTTTCATGGCAATGAATCATTTAAGAAGGTAATAAGACCAATAGGTGTCTCCAAAAGAGTTTTTTATCAATTGGGGTAGCTGTGGGTTATTCCGGTTCTGCAATACAAGATTCCTGTAACCTGTGAATTTCCGGATGACATTTTCGGACACGTTGAACCGTCTCCAATAATCCGAGTCTTTCTCGGCTAGTAAAATAACCGCTTCTTGGAAACTCGTCGGAAGGGAAGGAAGTGTAGATGTACCGTAATATTTCTCAATGAATGTCTGGAAAGATTTCATATCCTTGGATAAAAGATAGATGGCTCCGACAAATTGGATGGGAATCTGATTCTCCGGGTTTTGTTCTGCCCGGATCAATAAATCATGTTCTAACCCGTTTACACCGGAAAGGTTGTTACGAAGGGGAAGTCCTTTTCGTTTAATCCCCAGTACCGGATCTTCTTCTATGGCTTTATCATTATATAGAAATTCCCTATGTCGTTTTGCCCAGTCGTGATAAGCGTAAGTCTTCTCTAATATATCGATGTACTTCTCAGCGATTGGATATGTACCGTAAATCAAGTTGGTTTGGACTAGACGTTGTAGGTTCCGGGGATTACCGGCCCCAATCACGGTGACATATCCTTCAAATGCCATCTCTTGCGATAAGGCGATTTCTCCAAGCGTAAAATAGGCGTCGCTAAGTAAGGTCGATACGGAAGAAGTCTTATTCCAAGAGGCTAATAATCCTTGAGGCCCGTGTTGATCGAACGCAAACATCCGGTTTCCTAACTCGCCTTTCTCAGCAAGGGCGTTGTTTAGGTAAGTCAAGTATAAGTAATTCTTGATCGGACCTTGGCAGTTCCGGATGATTTGATCCCATTGTCCGTTTCGGGCATAATAATCTAGTTCCTTTAGTTGATAAGATTTTTGATCATTATATCTTGGTATCCCGAACCTGCAAAGTGCGAGAATTATGATAAGTTGTACGGAGATCTCTATCCAATCTCTCTTTTTCGAAGTGCCTTTAGGCCATGTAAATGCGAAGATCAGCGAAAGCGGCAAACTGACCCAGGAAAAATATATGACATTCGGAGCTTGTAAGATCGGATGATAATAGGCATCCGGTAGGAACGCGAAATGATAATCGGTGATGACTGTCGCCCATACGCAACTGGTCGCTATGAGTGTAAACTCGATGGGGATCACCAAGAAGACAACTCCTTGTTTGAATTGGCCGAATAATTCCTTGATGAATGCGCAGACCGTGAATAATCCGGCTATAGGCCCTCCTATCCAGAAAAGTAGAGGTGTGATAAGTAGGGCCGTAAATAATCGGAATCGAAAGTTATTGATCCGTATCCACCCATTCAAACAAAGTAGGCAAATTAAAAAGGCCACTGTTCCTTGTAGTAAGTAATTGAAATCGTATTGAGCCAATAATAAGGATAAGACGGGGAGTAAGTAAATCAGATACAACTCTTTTTCCGGGGTGATTTGTCTTACGACAGCCCTCATGGTAAGCCCTATGCCAGTGAGCAATGCGGCAAAGATAAAGGGACCGAGATAAGGGGTGATAAAAAATTGTGTCAAAAATTCCCCGATGACCGAAGATAAACCTCCCGGATAACTGATTTTATCCGCAAGATAGTCTCCGGAAAATTGAAATAGTTGAAGCTGCTCGATATAAAAGAAATGAAACTTGCTGGTTATTTGCAAGAAAACCCCTAATATGGCAAACAGTATCAAACCGAAGAGTATTTGTTTATATCTCATGGCTAGAGTATACGTTTCATTATGATTTAAAGTCAAACAAAGATATGTATTTAAAATGAAAAAAGCGAATAAGCATTCGCTTTTCGCTTTTGTGAGGGGGTAACCACACATATCACATGCCTGGTTACCCTATATTAATGTTAACCCACTTGTTTATTTCCAATTTTCATTTTGAACCAAGAGGCCGTCCATCTTTTGAATCTCATTCAATGGAATAGGCAATACGCACCATTTTGCGTTATAAACGCTATTCGCATATTTCAGTAAGAATTTCTTTTCATAAGAAGCGTAGCTGTTCAACTCATCGGCGATGATACCCCAGCGAGCCAAATCATACCAGCGGTGACCTTCAAGAGCCATCTCAATCTTACGTTCCCAACGTAACGCTTGCGTCGCAGATGCTTTGGAAGCGAATTGAGAATCGGGATATAAGCCGATACGGTAGTTAGCCGCGGCATTCGATTGAGTCTTTCCGTTTACCTTGTCCTCTAATACGTATGGGGATGTAGTCTCTGCCATACCATTATTCGGATCGGCAGCCTTTACATATCCGTTGGCGGCACGGGCACGGACTTGATTGATATATTTACCGGCCTCCTTATGGTTGCCTGTTTCAATCAATGCCTCGGCGTACCATAGTAATACGTCTGCATAACGGATCAGGTGGAAGTTCTTCGCAGAAGAGTTCGTTACTGTTACGATAGACAAGCTACCCTTGTCTGCCTTACGCGGGATGTTCTTCTTGTTCAGGTACAAGCCACCATTACTATAATCACGTACCCAACCATCCAAAGATGAAGGAACTGTCCAATCCCAGAACGGAGTATTGAAACGTCCGGTTGAAACATCCAGACGCGGGTCGGTGTAAACCGTTAGATCCGTATGAGGAATGTTGTTTGCGTCTAGCGTCGTAAGCGCAGGGCTGTTTTTATACTGACCATCCATCATCGGCAGACCGTTTGCGTCAACGATATGTGAGTTTACCAAATCGTTGGAGGGCTGATAGAATCCCCAACCTCCTGTACCTAACGCACCGTTAAAACCGATGTGCCATGGTCCGTTGATGCTGGAAGTTTCTTCCACAGTACCAGTGATTGCCATTTGGATATCAAATACAGACTCGCCAGTCCAATCGGCTTCACCTGCGATGTGAAGCTCCTCATATGTGTCAGCCAATTTATATTTTGTGCCGTTATTGTCTTTACCGTTCGCCATGACTTCCTCCAAAAGGCTCTTTACCTCAGTCCAACGGTTTTGTGAGCCATTCTTTCCATCGTATGGAGAAGATTGATACATTTTTACTTTTGCCAATAAGGCACCTGCGGCCCATTTGTTTATACGCCCCTTGTCGGTAGTCCAGCGATCTGGAAGATTGTCGTACGCAAATTGTAAGTCATCGATGATCTTATCCCAAATATAAATGTAGTTACCACTCTCGTCTACATTAGAAACCTGCGGGTTTACGTTCTCTTGCATAGCCAGATCGTCCACGTAAGGAACAGCGGCTCCAAATAATTTTACAACCTCGAAATGCCAGAAAGCACGGAAGAAGCGTGCCTGTGCGATCGTTTCCGTATAGTTGTCTTTCGCCTCTCCATTGACCGTTGACATTTCTTCTTTGGCCATGTCTGCCAACTTGATTACGTTGTTTGCCACGAAAACACCGTTATAGCATTTTTTCCATTTCACGTTTAGGTAACCGTTGTCTGTGGTAAACGTATAGGTCTCCAAACTTGTGAAGTCCGGTTGGTCTTGATACGTGGAGCCCTTATTGGCACTACCGCCCATTACATCGCCATATACATAGTTACTCAATGTTGCCTCGAAATAGGAGTTGTCGTGCATTTTTGCATACATACCTGTCACCAATTGCTCTACCCCTTTCGCTGACACGAAATCTTGCTCACTTACTGAACCAGCGGGTTTGACCTCTAGAAAATCCGAACAAGACGTATTTCCTAAGGCTAGAACTGCCGCCATTGCGGAATATATAAATATTTTTTTCATTATTGTTCTACTTAATTGTTAATATAATCAGATTTTCATTCCTAGTTTTAGAACGTAACATTAACTCCAAGGATAAATTGACGTGGCATACCGTATGAACCATAGTCTGTACCCATGTTACGGTCTTTAGAATTACCGGAACCATCATCCGTACGAACCTGAGGATCCAATCCGGAATAACCGGTCAATGTGAATACGTTAGAGATCTGACCATAGATACGGATCTTGTCGAATTTGATCTTGTTCATCCATGCTTTCGGCAAGGTATAACCCAACGTTAATGTTTGCATACGCAAGAAGGAACCATCCTCTATGTAGCTGGAATTAGATTCGTTGGCCGCAATCGTACTTTCTCCTGTAGCGGTTGCCCACATCGGGTAGATTCCGTTTGGATTCTCCGGGCTCCAAGAGTTGTCGCGACGATCTTTTGAATAAGCAGATTGTAAAGAACCGTAGTGTGTATAGTATTTATACATGGCAAAGATGTCATTACCTACGGAGAAGTACAAGTAAGTGCTCAAGTCGAAACCTTTCCAGCCTACGCTTAAGTTAACACCACCAGTCAAGTCCGGATGCGGGTTACCGATGAATGTACGGTCACTTGCGTCGATCTTACCATTGTTGTTCACATCTTTCACCTTGAATTGACCTACGTATTGAGACGGATTTAACGAAGCGGCGTCTGCCGTACCGTATGGTAATACTGCGCCTCCAGCATCATTCTTATAGTTGCGAACCTCATCCTCGCTCTTGTAGATACCATCCACCTGATAACCGTGGAACATACCAACCGCATGCCCCTTCATCATGACATTCATGTTGGAGATACGAGTACCTTCGAAGATACCGGCTTCCGTACCGATCTCTGTCAATTTGTTCTTATAGTGAGAAAGGTTCACGCCAATCGAGTAATCTACCTCGCCAACCTTGTCGCGCCATGTCAAATTCAAGTCAACACCCTTATTTTCCATGTCGCCGATATTTACTTTAGGCTTGTCTGCGTTACCAGCCAAAGCAGACCAGTTCGCATCGATCAACATATCGGAGGTCTTCTTCAGGTACCAGTCGAAGTTGATGCCTAAGCGTTGGTCGAAGACTGTCGCATCGAAACCTACGTTCACCATCTTAGAAGTTTCCCACTTCGCATCGATATCACCTAAGGCCGTAACACCGTATCCTGTCATTACGTCTGTATCACTACCGGTGATGCTATAGAGCCACGTGTTACCTGTGCCGTAGCGGAATGCCCAGTTGTATGCTCCGATATTAGAGTTACCCGTCGTACCGTAACCGGCGCGCAACTTGAAGTCGTCTAACCATGTACGAGTCTTTTCCATGAAATTCTCGTCTGACATACGCCATCCCAAAGATACGGAAGGGAATGTACCCCAACGGTTTTTCTCGGAGAATCGAGAGGATGCGTCTCGACGAACGGTCACGGTAGCCAAGTATTTGCCTTGGTAAGCGTAATCAGCACGTCCGAAGATACCAAACATGGTGCTGGGTGAGTGCATGTAACCACTGTTACGTAAGTTGGCGGCAGAACCGTTGTCGATTTTCCATGTGTTCGGGTCATCCTCGAACTGGTAATCAATACGGCCGGCCTGTATCACGCGGCCTAAACCCTCGCGGATAGCTTCTGTTCCTAATACTACGCCGATTGAGTGGTCTTCGTTGATTGTCTTTTTATAAGTGGCCGTATTCGTCCATTGGTAGCCTAACCAATAACTGGCGTTCTCGTAGAACTCGTTGTTGTTACGTCCCTCCTTGTTGGTCATGATAGTACGCTTGTTCATCCAAAAGTCCCAAGCGCCACTTAAGCGGGCACTGAACTGCGTACGGATTGTCAAGTCCTCACCAATACTTTCCAATGGTTTGATCTCCGCATAGATAGCGGATTGCGCACGCAAGAAACGACGGCGGTTATCCTTACCGTGGTTAACAGACATCACGGCACTTTCCGCACGTCCACCCTCATTGTTCACGGATCCCGCATAGTCTCCACCTACCGTATAAATAGGTACCCATGGTTGGATGGAGAAAGTCTTACCGAATGTGTTGTCGTCACCTTGGCGCCCCCGCTCACCGGAGTTCTCTATTACGGCGAGATTCGTATTTTGTCCGATGTTGAACCACTTGTTTACGAAGAAGTTGGTATTTGCACGCAAAGAATAACGGCGGAACCAAGACTCCTTGATCGTACCCTCACGGTTCATGTAGCCTAAACCTACCGAGTAGGTAGCCTTCTCGCCACCACCTGTTACTGAGATCTCGTGGTTCTGCACCTTACCGGTCTGTACTACCTCGTCGTACCAATTTGTACCTTTACGAGCTTCTTCTTCTGAATAACCATCCTCCAGCATTTGGTAGTAAGCGGAACGAGACCATGTGTTTGTTCCGTCATCCTTATAGGATTTTATCCATGCGTCAATTGAACCAAACTCTTGAATGACTTGATCCTTACTATAACCAGCAGGTTTCAGTGCGTAAGGCATTGTTAAATGGCCCGAACCATCTGCTCCGATAGAGCCGAATTGTGCGTGAGTCGTGGTCAAACCGCGATATTTCAACAAGTTACGTTGACCTTCTTCTTGGAATTCCATCGCTTCCCATGCGTCCAATAGATCATAACCGTTATTAGCCATCTTGGCCAAACCGAAATAACCGTTGTAAGAAACCTTTACACGGTCATCTTTCTTTCCTTGTTTGGTGGTGATGATGATAACGCCATTCGCTCCTTTCGCTCCATAGATAGCGGCGGCGGCGGCATCCTTCAAGATCTGCATGGACTCGATATCGTTCGGGTTTACGGCATCGATATCTACGCCAGATACACCGTCCACGATCACTAATGGGTCGGAACCATTCACGGACCCTACGCCACGGATACGGATCGTAGTCTCACCCAACGGACCGCCACCAGCCTGTACGAATACACCGGCTGCCTTGCCTTGCAAGGCCTCGGCGAAGTTGGATACCGGCGTCTCTTTCAAGTCGTCCGTAGCGACTACGGCCACAGATCCGGTGATGTCTTTCTTTGCTTGGGTACTATAACCCGTTACGACTACCTCGTCCAAGGCTTGAGAATCTTCCACTAACGTAATTTTGATAGAGGTTTGGTTTCCTTTAAGATGTACTTCTTGAGTTACGTATCCAATATAAGATACTACTAAGACTGCGTTTGCAGGCACATTGTCGATTATGGCACGACCGTCCATGTCCGAGATGTTTCCAATAGTAGTTCCTTTTACGACTACGTTAGCTCCAAGGATAGGACCGGATTTGTCTACGATGGTACAGTTAACTTGTCGTCCATCTTGCTGTACGCTCATAAGTCCTGTACTGGATGTTGGATACAAATAATCTGTTTCTGTAGCAAAAGCTGTTCCGGCTCCGTACAGAAGAAAAGAAGTTCCTAAGACTAATGGCTTCCATTATACAACATTTCTCATACAAAATTAGAATTTAAGGTATAATAAACTAAAAAACACAAACTATTAACAAAATGAATTCACTACTCTTTCAAACCTCTAGGGTATGTAACATCTGTTTACATCTTAAAATAGGCAAACATCATTTTCTCTTTCTCAACTTCTTCTCTGTAGCTTCTTCATTATCATGACTTTATTTGTGAAAGTCGTTCCTCGTCTTTTTTCATAACGCTAAAAAACGACTAGTGAAAACGATCGTTTCAATCAGTCGTTTGCGAAGATCTGATTTATTTTTGATATATGCAACTTTTACATGATTTTTTTATTTTTATTTATTTGCTAATCGGGAAGATAGCCTTAATATTCGTAAATCAAGGTGCTATTTTTCAAAGACATCTTTTCTCTCCTAAAAAACGCAAGATTTAAACGATCGTTTTGATTAGTCGTTTATGAAAAAACATTTAGACCATAGGAATTGAGTAAATAGCTACAAGCTGTGATGTTGTGTCTATATGAAAAAATCAAATTGTTAAGTAGATTGTGTTTTTTTGATTTATACCTTAAATTCTAATTTTATGAGTAATGTAGTATTTTGGAGACAGGTGTTTCTGGGAGCCTCTTTATTCCTTTGCGGCGGATATCCCATCATCGCTGCGGAAGTTGGCGATTTAACACCAAACGTAGGAACTCGTAGCCTACAACAAGATGGACGTAGAGTCATTTGTGCTATTTCAGACAAAGCCGGACCAATTGTAGGGGCAAATGTCCTTGTTAAAGGAACCACTATCGGAAATATCTCCGATATGGACGGACGTGTTATTTTAGAAGGTGTGCCTAGTAATGCGATTTTAGTTGTGTCTTACATTGGCTATGTCAGTCAAGAAATTCCTTTAAAAAGTAGTCAGACGAATGTGAGGATTCAATTGGTGGAAGATACTCAAGCTTTGGATGAAGTGGTAGTAGTTGGATATGGTACGCAATCGAAGAAGGACATTACCGGTTCTGTTGCTGTTGTTTCTACAGACGCTATCCACGAGACTCCGGTGGCGACTTTCGCCGAGGCTTTGCAAGGAAAAGCATCCGGTGTGTATATCTCTAATTCCGGAGGTCCCAGCGGTGAGACTACGATCCGTATTCGTGGTGTGGGTTCTCTTAATAGTTCAGACCCGTTGATTGTTGTGGATGGTGTATCCGGGGTGGATATCAGTTCCGTAAACCCGAATGATATTGAGTCTATGCAAGTGTTGAAGGATGCTTCAGCTACCGCTATTTATGGTGCACAAGGTGCGAATGGCGTAATTATCATTACGACGAAGCAGGGTACGCGCGCTGATCGTGTTCGTGTCTCTTATAATGGATATTTTGGTGTCGCTAAGATGGCTAACAGCGGTTATGATTTGTTGAACGGTTGGGAATCGATGGAATTCGAGGAATTAGGACAGCAGAATCTGTATAACTATCGTGGTTTGGCAACCTCTCATCCTCAATTCGGGCAAATCGCCGCTACGGGTGGTAAAGGTATTTCGATGCCTTATGCGATTAAGCCGGCCGGTTATAGCGAACAGCAGATTATTGATATGTATGGGAGCGTAGAGGCTTGGGAAAAGTCGTATGTAGACGATGGAAGCAGCTCTTGGGCCCGATCCGCGTATTATCAGATGTTGGCCGACGGTTATTCCGATGCGGAGGCTCGTAAGGGTACCAATTGGTACGATGAGATTGTACAGACCGGAAAGATCCAAGATCACCAGATCTCTTTGGTGGGTGGTGGCGAGAAAGCTACTTATTCTGTCTCTTTGGGTTATACAAATCGAGAGGGTACGATCCAGAATTCTTATTTCAAACGTTACTCTTTACGTACGAATACGACCTATAATCCTAATAAGTATTTCACGATGGGCCAAAATACGAACCTTGCCGCTATGGAAACGGGAGGAGAGTCTGGTCGTCAAGGAGACGCGAACACGTTCGCTAAGACTTATACCATGAATTCGTGGGTACCTATATATAATGTAGGAGGTGATTATACGGGATCCGTGGCACCTAATGCGGGCCGTGATATTTCCGCCGTGCATCAGGTAGCTATGAATGAGAATGATTGGACACGCATGTTTCATGGACAGACTGCGGTTTTTGCCGAGCTTTCCAATCCTTGGATCGAAGGTCTGAAGCTTCGTTCTCAGTTTAGCGCTCGCTTGAATGGTATGTGGAGTTTGGAGATGACCGAACGTCAAAATATGGCGAACAAAGAGGCTTCTGCCAACAATACATTGACTGAGACGGGCAACTGGCGTTTGAACTGGCAGTGGACAAATACGGCTACTTATACCAAGAAGATTCATGAAGATCATAATATTACCGTTGTTTTGGGTACGGAGGCTATCAAACAAGGTGTCGGCCGTTATATGCAAGGAACCCGTATCGATTACATCTTCGAGAGCGATCCGAATACTTGGACACTGGATAATGGTTCTTCTTCTAATATAGGTAACTCTAGCCGTTATCAAAGAAAAGTGACTATGTTCGGCCTTTTCGGACGTGCGGACTATTCTTATAAGGGTAAATATTTGGCGACATTCACGATTCGCCGCGACGCTTCTTCCAAGTTTGGTTCCAAGAACCGTTGGGGTAACTTCCCTTCCGCCTCCTTGGGATGGCGTATGTCTGACGAGAAATTTATGGAGCCTACCCGGAAATGGTTGGATGACTTTAAGCTGCGTGCCGGTTATGGTACGACCGGTAATTCGAATATTGGTTCTTACAACTATGCGTTCCAGTATGGTACGGGAAATTATTATATGTATCCTATCACGGGATCGGATTCAGAGACTTCTCCCGGTTATGTGCTCTCGAACTTGGGTGACTCGGACGCTAAATGGGAAACCACAAAAATGTTTAATATAGGTTTCGACCTTACGGCTTTGAGTAACCGATTGACCGCCGGATTTGACTTTTATGTAAAGAATACCTCAGACTTGCTTGTGCCTGCTAACTGGTCTGCGCTGGTTGGTAACGCATCAAAGCCTAGTATCAATATCGGTGATATGAAGAACAGAGGTGTTGATTTGTCCATTGGATGGAGGGACAAAGTTGGCGAGTTCGGTTATAACATCACGGCTAACATCTCAAGATACAAGAATGAGGTTACCCGGTTGGGATCTTCTGATTTGTTCAACGATACTCGTTTGAGCAAGGTGAATATTACTACGGTGGGCCAACCTGTCGGAATGTTCTACGGGTATCAGATTGAGGGTATTTATCAAAATGAGCAAGATGTTATTTCCTCGGGCGTTCTGCCTTATGGTGTGGCTACGGAAAACGATTTGGTCGCTTCCGCATGGGTAGGCCGATATAAGATGAAAGACGTGAACAACGATGGTAAGATCGACGCGGATGACCGTACGATTATCGGTAATCCTCATCCTGATTTGACCGGAGGTTTCAATATCTCTTTGGCTTGGAGAGATTTTGATCTAAGTACTTACATGTATTACTCGATTGGAAATGATTTGTACAAACACTACGAGTACTATACGATGTTTGGAAACTTGCAGTCTAATTATTCGAAAGATCGTTTGGCGAAATCTTGGGATCCGGTGAATAATCCGAACGGTATTTATCCTTTGTGGACAACGACCTCGACCGAGGGCCCTGAGGCTGGTAACGAATCGAACTCCAATTATGTGCAAGATGGTTCTTATCTTCGGATGCAGACGTTGACTTTGGGGTATTCATTGCCTAAGAAGTTGCTGAAGAAGATCGGTTTCGAGAAGATACGTGTATACGGCCAGATCAGTAACGTGTTTACGATAACCGGTTATGATGGATTGGATCCGGAGGTTCGTTCGCATACTTCGTTCGAGAACGAATATGTATCAAGCGATATGAATAAAGGTATCGATTATGGATCTTATGGTATGCCTCGTCAGTTCTTGATGGGTGTGAATGTGACATTCTAACGTATGTGCTTTATAAACGATTAATTTGAATTCATTATGAAAAAAGTTCTTATATATTTTGCGATGGCGGTGATTCTCGCGTTAGGCAGCACATCTTGTTCCGATTTCTTGGAGATCGAACCTGTAGGTGCGGTTAATGAAACCAATTTAACGGATCGGGAAGGTATTAATTATCTTCTTACCGGCATGTATTCAGCGTTAAATATTCCGGCGGCTACGACGAACTCTTATTTTGGAGCAAGCTTGACGAACTATACGTATGGTGATGTGATGGGCGGTGACGCTAATAAGGGGTCAACGGCTGCGGACCAATCGGACTTCACGTTGTTGGAGACTTTTAGCTTTACGACCGATAATTCCTATATCAAGCGTAAATGGGTGGCAGTATACGATGCGGTGGCTCGTGCTAATAATGTCATGCATTTGGCCGGTTTGATTAAAGATGAGCTTTCCGCTATACCGGGACAGGAGAAAGATTTTTATACCGAGGCCATAGCCCAAGCTCGTTTCATGCGTGGTTTTTATTTGTTTGAGGGTATCAAGAATTTTGGGGCGGCTATTCCTTATGTATCTTTGGAGGATTATGAGTCGTCCGTGAACCCACTGATATCGAATGTGGATGAGAGCGGTAACTATATTTATATTTGGGAACAGGTGGCTGAAGATTTGCAGTATGCTTATGATAATCTTCCCGGCGCATGGCCGGAAGAGCCCGGTCGTGCCAACAAATGGGCGGCTGGAGCGTTTTTGGCGAAACTGAGAATATTCCAGTCTTCTCCCTATAATGGAACGAATGGAACCTCCAACAAATGGACGGAGGCTAAATCGATTTTAGAAACGGTTATCGCTAATGGTACGGATAGCAAGGGCACGAAATATACCTTGACCCCGAGTTATGAGACGCTTTACACGGCGGGCGAGAGCGACTGGACGGGCGAGTCTGTGTTTGACGTCCAGATGGCAATCTCCGGTACGCAGTATTATACCAACGCGATCAATGGTAACTCTCATATCTCATTGTCTGGCAAGATTGGTTCCGGCTGGGGATTCTACCAGCCTTCTTATGACTTGGTGAATGCGCATATGGTGGATGAGAATGGATTGCCTTATCTCGATAAGTCGTATCAAAGCAAAACCTCGGTTACGACAATTGATGGCGATAATGTACCTCATACGGATTTGACGGTTTATACGGATCCTCGGGTTGACGTATCTGCGGGTCGTTTCAATGTGCCCTATATGGATTGGGATATACCAGTTACTATCGATGGCTGGATTCGTGATTTGGCGAATGGCGGTCCGTTCTTGAATAAGAAGAACCTGCCGAAAAAGGCGGATAAGGGAGGCTTGAGCTTGACTACAACCGGTGGCTCAACTGCCAAGAACTTCCACTTGATGCGTGTAGCTGAGCTTTACCTGCTTTATGCTGAGGCTTGTATAGAAACGGGTGATATCAATACTGCCAGAGAATATATCAACAAAGTTCGCGCACGTGCCGCACAAAGTTGTATCATGGCTGCCGACGCAAATAACAATATGGCTTTAACTTCTTCTCCATATGTATTGGAGGATAAGGTGAGCGGAAATACCATTGCTAATACGGCGGCTAATTATCGCATCGGCTTGTATCCTGCGAGTGGCTGGACAGTGGATAAGGCGATAAAAGCCTTGCGTTTCGAGCGTAGGATCGAGTTGGCGATGGAGGGGCACCATTGGTATGATCTTGTGCGCTGGAATGCGGCTTCTGAGGAGCTGGGTAATAAAGGTTCGGGCTTCTTGGCTTATGAAAAGAGATATTTGCTGAAGTACCAATCGGCTACGTATCCGGATAGATTAGTGACACTTCCGATCCCTAACGATGAAATTGTCACCATGGAAGGCGTATTAGTCCAGAATGAGAACTGGAAATAAATTGTAAGTTGATAATCATTGTGGGCCGGGCATGTGATATGTCCGGCCTTTTGTATATTTGTACCGTGAATTCAACAACCCGGTGAGGTTCGGTGTTCTTAAGATAAACAATAAATGAGGATCATTATGAGATTGGTGTATATTTATCATAGCGGATTCGCTTTGGAAGCGGATGGCTTTTCGATCTTGATCGATTATTTCAAGGATAGCGATCCGGACCCGGCCAAGGGATACGTGCGTAGCGAACTCTTGAAGCGTGCGGGCACATTATATATATTAGCGTCGCATTTCCATCCGGATCATTTTAATCCGGAAGTATTGAAATGGAAAGAGCAGAAGCCGGATATCAAATATATCTTTTCCAAGGATATATTGAAGCGTCGGAGGGCCAAGGCTGATGATGCTATTTATTTGAAGAAGGGGGATGCCTATCAGGATGAACTTCTGACCATCAAGGCATTTGGTTCCACGGATGTGGGGATCTCTTTCCTGATAGAGACAGAAGGCAGACGGATCTTCCATGCCGGCGACTTGAATAATTGGCATTGGAAAGACGAGTCCACCCCACAAGAGGTAGCCGAGGCTGAGGGCAATTACTTGAAGGAACTGGATATAATAGCGAAAGAAACCTCTGTGATGGATCTCGTCATGTTCCCGGTCGATCCTCGTTTGGGTACCGATTTCATGAGGGGCGCCCAGCAATTTATCGATCGTATAAAAACAAGCGTATTTGTCCCGATGCACTTTTGGGAACGTCCGGCGGAGGTTATGGCTTTCGGCCCTTACGCCGAATCGAAAGGATGTCGTTATATCGTATTGTCTGTTCCGGGAGAAGGGACGGATATATAATATATTAT
>ENA-OYYK01000479-OYYK01000479.1-human-gut-metagenome-genome-assembly--contig:-NODE-479-length-28207-cov-7.512539_pt1 | contig 28207 bp, 24 predicted proteins | sample MGYA00243247_ERZ653443 | MGnify/ENA primary metagenome ERZ653443 (study PRJEB26926, sample SAMN06165010) | human gut metagenome | biome: ENVO:00009003; feature: ENVO:2100002; material: ENVO:00002003... | reverse complement strand
ACGAGATTACTACGCGTCTCGTGGGCTCGGAGATGTGTATAAGAGACAGTCCGTATTCTGTTTATTGATATAATCATTTGCTGCAATCTGGTCTGCAAGGATCTTTGCCTGACTGATAATCGCAATACTGCGTGTAGAAGCCGCCTGGTCTTCGTAAGCTTTTAAAAAACCGGCTCGCAAAACCAGACACGGCAGGATTCCGACGATCAGACATAACAGTATCAGACGGAATCGCATGCTTTTTAAGAATTTTTGAAATGCATTATTTTTTTTCATGACCTTACACCTTAACTCTGGTAATAATATCCCACTCCCCATTTGGTGTGGACGTATTTCGGCTCGCTTGGATTTGCCTCGATCTTCTCACGAAGTCTCCTGACATGTACATCAACCGTGCGGACATCTCCCGGATATTCATATCCCCATACCAGATTCAAAAGATTTTCCCGGCTGTACACTTTATTCGGATTCATGACTAAAAGTTCTAACAGGTCAAATTCCTTTGCCGTCACATTGACCTCTTTTCCAAGGATAAAAAGTCTTCGGCTCTCACAGTCTAACTTCAGATCACCGCTCTCTACGATCTTAGGATTTTCCTCTTCTTTCGGTTTTGCATTTCCGGTTCTTCGCATAATGGCTTTGATCCTTGCCTTGACCTCTAGGATATTAAAAGGCTTTGTTATGTAATCGTCTGCTCCATACTCAAGCCCTAAAATCTTATCCATATCATCACCTTTTGCCGTCAGCATTACGATCGGAACACTTGAAAATTCACGGATCTGCTGGCAGACCTCGAATCCATTCATCTTTGGCAGCATGATATCTAAAAGGATCATATCATATGCATTTGCTTTTGCTTTTTCATAGGCTTCTTCGCCGTCATAGGCACAATCCACCTCCATGCCGTCCTGCTCAAGACTGAACCGGATTCCTTTTACGATTAACTTTTCATCATCTACAACAAGAACTTTTTTTGCCATCTTTACACCTCAGTTAACTTTTATACTGTCCTTTATTTTCTGATAAACTCCTTCTTTGATCCCACTGATATTCATCAATTCCTCAGGAGCCTTGAACGCTCCATGCTCATTCCGGTAAGCGATGATCGCATCTGCTTTCGACTGGCCGATCCCCGGCAGACTCATCAGGGCAGACGCATCTGCCGTGTTGATATCGACGCGTCCGTCCCGACTGCTCTCTGCAGTCTCCTGCCCCGGCTGCACCGTTGCCGCTGCCGCTTCCTCCGTTGTCAGTACCCGTAACATCTGTCCGTCACTTAAGACCTCTGCCTGATTCAGGCTGTCACCTGCTGCCTGTTCGCTCAGTCCTCCGGCTGCCGCTATGGCATCACAGATCCGCTGTCCCGGTAAAAACTCATAGACTCCCGGTTTTTGCACTGCTCCACAGACATATACAAAGATGTTTTCCGTGCTCTTTTCTTTCTCAGAGTCACTTTTTCCTTCTTTTATATCTTTGTTTCCTTCTGTCTGCTTTTCGTTATCCGTATGCTCTTTGGGATTTTCTAATATAAAATCCGTCTCCTGTTTCTTCTGACATCCGGTGTTTACGGCTGTCATGCATAAGATCAGAAACAGGAAAATGACTGTTTTTTTCATTTTGGTCCTCCTTTTTTTGAAAAAGGAGTCCGTTATGCCTGCTATTTTTTATTGTAACGAAATTTTAAATTTATTACAAGAGTATTTCCGTTTTTTTAAGGATTTGTTTTGAAAGACTTTTATTCCCATTTAAAAACCAGTATTCCGGCAATGGCAAGTGCCATTCCGACCACTTTTGACCACTGGAACGGCTGTTTATCCACACCAAAGATCCCAAACAGCTCGATCAGATAGGCAACCAGTAACTGTGCTGTTACGATCAGCATTACTGCCCTTGCAGGACCTAACGCTTCCATACTCTTAATAACGGTGATCGTGATGAAGGCTCCGATGGCTCCTCCTAAGAGCATATATTTCGGTTCTACGTTTTTCAATTCCATAAAACTGCTTCGGTCCGTGATCCCCCATGCTGCCAAACAGACGATCAATGCCGTTAACTGTACAAATGCTCCTGCGACCCAGATGCTTGTCCGTTCCGTTACCTCCGTATTGAATACTCCCTGAATACTCATCAATGCTCCGGAAAGCAGAGCAATAAAAATTCCAATCATAGTCTCCTCCTAAAGATATATTATCCTTAGTATGGACTTTGATTGGAATTTTATTCTAATCGGCTCTTTTGTACTCTATTCCGATAACGCTGCTAACGTATGATCTAATTTTTCGATCATTTCATCCACATGTTCTTTTTCGATCACTAATGGCGGTACAAACCGCAGGACATCGCTTCCTGCTGAAATAATAATGAGTCCTTCTTCTAATGCCTTTGAGGTGATCTCACCGACCGGCTTTGTAGTTACCACTCCCTGTATCAGACCAACACCGCGTCTCTGGGTTAAGCAATCATATTTGTCTACGAGTGTATCTAATTTTTCTTCTAAATAAGCAGAAATCTCTTTGACATGGGCAGGCAGATTTAATTCCTCAAATATATCTAACACGGTAGAAACTGCTGCACCGACAAACGGATTGCCGCCATAGGTAGTTCCATGGTCACCCGGTTTTAAGGATTTTTCTGCTATCCGCTCTGTCATTAAAAATGCTCCGACCGGCACACCGCAGCCCAGTGCTTTCGCACTCGTCATAATATCCGGTTTCACTCCGTAGCCCTGCCATGCAAACATTTCTCCGGTACGTCCCATGCCACACTGGATCTCGTCTAAGATCAACAGTATATCCCGCTCTTTACAGATTTTTTCGATACCATCCATAAATTCCTGTGTTGCCGGATAAATTCCGCCTTCACCCTGCACGGTTTCGAATAAGATCGCACAGGTCTTATCGGTAAGCTGTGCTTTGACACTCTCTAAGTCATTGAAATCTGCAAAACGGATTCCGCCAAGTAACGGTTCAAACGGCTCCTGATAGTGTTTGTTGCCGGTTACCGACAATGCCCCAAGACTTCTTCCATGGAAGGAATGGTTCATAGCAATGATCTCATGATCCGTATGGCCGTCTCTGGTATAAGCATACTTTTTTGCTGCCTTGATCGCACCCTCGATCGCCTCTGTTCCGCTGTTGGTAAAAAAGACTCTGTCCATCTTGGATACTTTTAAGATTTTTTCTGCGGCTTCCATGATCGGAAGATTGTAATAGAGATTCGAAGTATGCATCAGCTTATCAATCTGATCTTTTAAGGCATCGTTATATTTCCGGTTGCCATATCCTAAGGCTTCTACCGCAATCCCTGCCGCAAAATCCAAATATTTTTTTCCATCCGTATCATAGAGATAGACTCCCTCGCCTTTTTCTAAGACCACCGGAAAACGATTATATGTATGGAGCATGGCTCCTTCTTCTCTTTTGATATATTCTTCTTTATTCATGGTAGAATTTCGTCTCCTTATCCCCTAAGATTGCTGTACCGATTCCTTTGTTTGTAAAGATTTCAAGCAGCAGACAGTGTGCGATCCGTCCGTCTAAAATATGTACTCTGGACACGCCATTGTCGATCGCATCAATACAGTTGTTCAGCTTCGGTAACATGCCTCCACCGATATTGCCTGCCTCGATCAATGCTTTTGCCTTTGAAACGGTCAGCTCTGAGATCAAGGTACTCTTATCGTCTGGATCTAAATATACGCCTTCAATATCTGTTAAAAACGCCAGTTTTTCGGCATTGACTGCTCTTGCGATCGCACATGCCGCATCATCCGCATTGATATTATAGGTGTTAAACTCATCGTCCATACCCACCGGACATACGATTGGAAGAAAATCTTTCTCTAACAGATCATGTAAGATCTTTGGATTGACCTCGGTAATCTCTCCGACAAATCCAATGTCCTGTCCATTTGAGTATTTTTTCTCAACCTTGAGCAGTCCACCATCTTTTCCGCTGATACCGATCGCATTGACACCAAGTGCCTCTACCATCTGTACTAGGGATTTGTTGACCTTGGACAATACCATCTCTGCAATTTCCATCGTTGCCGCATCGGTCTTTCTGAGTCCGTTGATAAATTCCGGCTCCATGCCGACTTTTCCAACCCACTTGCTGATCTCCTTACCACCGCCATGGACAATGATCGGTTTGAAACCAACTAATTTTAACAGGGTTACATCCTGTATCACGCTTTTTTTCAATTCTTCATCTACCATCGCACTGCCGCCGTATTTGACAACAATGATCTTACGGTTAAAACGTTGGATATATGGGAGTGCTTCGATCAAGACTGACGCTTTATCCATAATTTCCTGCATGCTTTTTTCTTCCATCTGACTAAAACCTCTTTCCTGTTTTTCTATCTGATTTCTTATTTCTGCTTCTTTTTCTGCTTTTTCTCAAAGTATTCTTTTATAAATCAGCCGCTTAGGCTGTCTGCATTGATTTTATACCCTGTTAGGAGCGGTAATCTGCATTAATCTTGACATAATCATAAGTCAAGTCACAGCCCCACGCCGTTGCCTCGGCATTGCCCTGATTCATGTTGGCAATTGCTGTTACTGCCGGCTCTGATAAAATCCTGGTTGCCTCTTCTTCGCTGTAATCTACGGCAATTCCGTTTTTGATGATCTGAATGCTTCCTGCAGCACTTTCAAAGACTAAATCCACTTTTTCCGGGTCGAATTCCACACCGGAATAACCAAGTGCGCAAAGAATCCTGCCCCAGTTTGCATCATGCCCGTAAATGGCTGCTTTTGTCAGACTCGAACATACCACGGATTTACTCAATATTTTTGCTTCTTCCTTACTCTTTGCACCAATGACTTTGACTTCAAACAATGCGGTGGCACCTTCTCCGTCTCCCGCCATCATTTTTGCAATTTCCGTATTCACATAATTCAGCGCTTCACAGAACTTCCGGTAATCTTCATTTTTTTCCGTAATCTTCGGGTTTTCTGCCATACCATTTGCTAAGAGCAATACCGTATCGTTTGTGGAGGTATCTCCATCTACGGAGATCATGTTATAAGTATCACAGACATCGGCACTGAGTGCCTCCTGTAAGAGTTCTTTACTGATCGCTGCATCGGTCATGACAAATCCTAACATCGTACACATATTCGGATGTATCATACCGGAGCCTTTGCACATCCCGCCTACCGTAACGGTTTTTCCGCCTGCTTCAAAAGTAACGGCCACTTCTTTTGAGATCGTATCGGTTGTCATGATCGCACACGCTGCCTGATGTGCCGCCTCTCTGGTATCGGAAAGTTCTTTTGCCATCACTTTAACGCCTGCTTCTAACTTCTGAATCGGAAGCTGCATACCGATCACTCCGGTAGATGCCACTAATACGGCATCCTCTGCAATGTTTAACTCTGCCGCCGCTTTTTTTGCCGTATCTTCACAGTAGCCAAATCCTTCTGCACCGGTACATGCATTTGCAATTCCGGCATTGACTACCACTGCCTGTACGCTCTTACTCTCCGTTACGATTTTTTTATCATATAAGACCGGAGCTGCTTTTACGACATTCGTGGTAAAAGTTCCTGCCGCCTTACAGGGAACCGTGCTGTAGATCATTGCCATATCACTGCGGTCCTTATATTTGATGCCTGCTGCTGTTGATGCTGCTAAAAATCCTTTTGGTGCGGTCACGCCGCCGTCTATTACTTTCATTCTGCGCCCCTCTTTCCTATGAATTAAATCTGGTAATATTTTCTTCATTTAATGTAAAATCATAGTAGTTCAGATCTTCCCGGAATGTCCAGCCGACACTCTTCCAAAAGACATTTCCCACTTCGTTATTTTTAAAAGCGATCAGGCAGACTTTGTTGATCTGCTCTTTTTGCAGTTCCTTCATACAGGTTACCGCCATGCTCTTTCCAATCCCACGTTTGCGGTACTGCTCATCTACGCAGACATGATAAAAACATCCGCGTCTTCCGTCGTGCCCACATAAGATCGCTCCTACAATCTTTTCTTTATTTTCTTCTTTGACAACGGCAACTACACTCGTGGAAGGATTTCTCTGTAAAAAACGCTGTACTCCTTCTTTCGAATCATCCAGACTTCGCATGCCGAATCCATGGATCGTTGTCCAGAGCGTATATACTTCTTCGTAGTCTTTAATTGTCATTGTCCGTATTTGATATGTATCCATTTTTCTTTGTCCTGTCTGCTTGTTCTCAATTCCTTTATCGGTATGACCTTCTTATCCTCTGACTTTTTTATGGGAACATCGGTACTAATTCTAAACCGGTTTCCTCCGGCAGCCCAAATAAAATATTCATATTCTGTACCGCCTGTCCTGCTGCACCTTTGACAATGTTGTCTAAAGCTCCCATCATAATGATCCTGCCGGTTCTCTCATCAATGACAAAGTTCACATCCACATAATTGCTTCCCTCTACCCATTTTGTCTCCGGGCAGACCCCTTTGTCTAATACACGCACAAATTTTTCTTTTCCATAATATTTATCATATACTGCCTTGATCTCCTCGTAAGTCGGCAGTTTTCCGCCTTTTTTATTCAATGTTGCATACTCGGTCACTAAGATGCCACGGTTCATCGGAACTAAATGCGGTGTAAAATTAATCTGTATCTCTTTGCCTGCCGCATAGCCTAGCTGCTCTTCGATCTCCGGTGTATGTCTGTGGCTTGCCACACCATAGGCTTTGATGTTCTCATTGACCTCGCAGTACAGGTTCTGTACTTTTGCTCCTCTACCGGCTCCTGAAGTACCGGATTTTGCATCGACGATCAGGGTTGTTGTATCAATGAGACCTTCCTTTACCAGCGGATAAGCGGTCAGGATCGAACAGGTCGTATAACATCCCGGATTTGCTACCAGTCTTTTGCCCTTCGTCTTTTCCCTGTTGATCTCACAGAGTCCATAGACTGCTTCTTCAATAAACTGTGGGGACTTATGCTCAATTCCATACCACTGCTCATAGATATGTACATCTTTGATCCGGTAATCCGCACTCAGATCAATGACTTTGCACTGTTTTAAGATCTCTTCGGTCAGTACTCCTGCTAAAAATCCCTGCGGTGTTGCCGTAAAGATCACATCGACCTCTTTTGCTAACTTTTCTATATTATCATCAAGACAGACATCCTCTACCAGTGTAAACATATTCCGGTAAACATCTGCATACTTCTTATCGATATAGCTTCTTGAACCGTACCATTTGATCTCTACATCTTTATGTCCTAAAAGGATACGCACCAGTTCTCCTCCTGCATATCCGGTTGCTCCAATAATTCCTGCTTTTATCATTCTCTTTCCTTCTTTCTTCAATAACTGTATCTAGTGTAGTATATCTTTTGGTTTTCGTAAAGGGTTTTTACACATTTTTTTCATTTTTTATGTATATTTATTCGCTATATTCTAAAATTATACATTGCATTTGGTACTTTTTCCAGTATATATGCATTTTTATTTGAAAAATATGTATATTTTTTCACTTGCATTATTCTCCCATTTATTATATAGTAATTGCAGTGCAGAAAACTGCAAAAATGAACGTAAGAAAGGACGACGATTATGAAAGAAAAAGTTGTTTTAGCCTACTCAGGCGGATTAGACACCACAGCGATCATCCCGTGGTTAAAAGAGAATTATGATTATGAAGTTATCTGCTGCTGCATCGACTGCGGACAGGAAGAGGAATTAGACGGATTAGAGGAAAGAGCAAAATTATCCGGTGCAAGCAAATTATACATAGAAGATATTACAGATGAGTTCTGTGATGACTACATTGTACCTTGTGTACAGGCAGGTGCCGTATATGAGAACAAATATCTGCTCGGTACTTCCATGGCACGTCCGGGTATCGCAAAGAGACTTGTAGAGGTTGCCCGTAAAGAAGGTGCTACTGCGATCTGCCACGGTGCTACCGGAAAAGGAAATGACCAGATCCGTTTTGAACTTGGAATCAAAGCTCTTGCTCCTGATTTAAAGATCATTGCTGCATGGCGTGACGATAAGTGGAACATGGATTCCCGTGAAGCTGAGATTGAATACTGCAAAGCTCACGGTATTGACCTTCCATTCTCCGCTGACTCTTCTTACAGCCGTGACCGTAACTTATGGCACATCAGCCATGAAGGTCTTGAGTTAGAAGATCCTGCAAACGAGCCAAATTATGACCACCTTCTCGTTCTTGGCGTAAGCCCGGAAAAAGCACCGGATGAAGGCGAATATGTAACCATGACTTTTGAGGGCGGAGTTCCTAAGAGCGTCAATGGAAAAGAGATGAAAGTATCTGATATCATCCGTGAGCTGAACCGTCTTGGTGGAAAACATGGTATCGGTATCGTAGATATCGTAGAAAACCGTGTGGTCGGAATGAAATCCCGCGGTGTTTATGAGACTCCTGGCGGAACCATCTTAATGGAAGCTCATCAGCAGTTAGAGGAACTGATCTTAGACCGTGACACTATGACTGTGAAAAAAGATATGGGCAATAAATTTGCACAGATCGTTTACGAAGGAAAATGGTTCACACCACTGCGTGAGGCTGTTCAGGCATTCGTGGAATCTACACAGAAATATGTAACCGGCGAAGTAAAATTCAAACTTTACAAAGGAAATATCATCAAAGCAGGAACAACTTCTCCATATTCCCTTTACAGTGAATCTTTAGCAAGCTTCACAACCGGAGATTTATATGACCACCACGATGCAGAAGGATTCATCACTTTATTTGGTCTGCCATTAAAGGTTCGTGCTATGAAGATGGCTGAAATCGAAAAAAATAAATAATTTCCGTACAGGCATAATAACATAATAAAAGAAGGTGTGAGCTACAGATGTAACTCACACCTTTTTGTTTTTCTTTTCGTTAACATGGTCTGAAACAGCAACAGTTACAGAGCATATTTAACAGTATCATGCTCAAGCACCAGCTTCCCTGTCCCGCATAAGGACTCTCATACTGGCCACGCATGTTCTCATACCACGAATCTCCATATCCAAACGGATTCTCACCCGGACCATAGCCATAAGGACCTCCGTTGTTCTGCCCATAGCTTCCGTTCTGATAGCCGCCCTGCCGGTACCCGCCCTGCTGGCGTTCCCGCATGATCTGTTCGTATGCCTGCTGGACTTCTTTAAATTTTTCCTCCGCCTGCATCTTATTCGGATTGTTGATATTTGCATCCGGATGATATTTCCGGCTCAACGCGCGGTATGCTTTTTTTATTTCTTCATCTGTAGCACTCGGACTGACTCCAAGTACTCCGTAAGGATTGATCATTTCCGATGCCTCCTTGTTCCGGCATTCTGTTTCTTTTTCTTCTTTAACTGCATATATTCATATTTTGTCCAGACACCGGAATACAAAATATTTCGGATGATCTCCCCATGTTCAATGATCGGCAGACGTTCAAAGGACTTCGCACATTCTGACAGCATACTTGTCAGCATCAGCTTACAAAATGCATCAAAATTCTTCGGGTCTGTCTTATACATATGACGCAGGACGTTAAAATTATGATTCTTGGTATCTTTTTCTAAGTCCTCATATGCATCCATCAGATAGATGAACTTACCAAGATAATAGCCAAAGCATTTCAGCTCATCTTTCCATTCATCATCTTTCCATGCAAAAATCTCGCTAAGCATCTCGCCGGTCAGGCCTGCAACTGCATCAATATTGTATTCCTTTGCCGCCTCTGCTTCTTCTAACTTCTCAATATATGTCTGGATTGCCTCTACCTGTCTTGGGTATTTCAGATATATCCTCTGATAATCCTTATCGAGAACCTTCATGTATGCCTTCTTCGGGATCGAATGATGATCTCTCCAGTCATCCCCGAAGTTCTCATAGGCAAGCACCACATTCATGTCTGCAGCATAGTCTGTAATCTCATTGATATACGCTAACTGCTTCTTTGTCGGATGGATCGCACAGGTGAACTTTTTCCTGTGATCTTCTACCTCATAAAGCCCTGTTAAGAGTACGATCAGAAAAGTCATATCATAGGTTAACAGAGCCTGTCCCTTGACTCCGCAGTTGGTCTTTAACTTCCGGCACAGACCACAGTAATACGCCTGATATGCCTTTCGCTCTTCTTCTGACAACTGACTCTTATTAATATTGATATAGCCAAACATATCGTTCTCCTTCTGCCAGTATCACGCTCTGTTCCATTAGATAATATGTTACAACGTGCCTGATAGAGTGTCAACAATACTACATTTTTTTTAGAAAGATTTTATACTTCCGTAATAATTGGTTTCATATTTCTAATTCAAATCAAACAATGTGGTTTTTAAAACCTTCAGTGTCGATACATCATCATGGCTTTCTTCCTTACCATAATAGTTAAATTTGCAGTTTAATTTTGCACGGATCTCTAAACTTTCATTTCCCGCTTCTGTTAATTTTTCAGATGCTCCATGCAGTACCGCTTTATAAATATGACCTTCCGTATAGGCACCGGATGCGGCTGTATTCGTTGTCACATCGGTAACCTGGATCTGGTCTGCCCCTAACACTACATTCGTACTGCCATTGTAATAGGAAAATTCCATCGTCATCTGTTTTTGTGATGATGCCAAGTTCGGGTCCGATACCGTAAAGTAGAATACGATGTCATCCTCGATCGGTTTGTCGGAAAGTGAACTGTCATAAGTAATATATTCATACTTTTTCTCAGCGGCATTTTTATCCGGTGCTTCTAAGATCTTAAGATCCGGTGCTTCTACTCCTGCCTTATAGGCTGCCACTACCGTATTGATGAATAACTTTGTCTCTAAATCATCGCCTGAATGGTCTAATTCCGAGTTACCCATTCCCGAATAGGTCACATTTCCGATACTGTAAATATAGTAATTGTTGCGGGCATCGTTCTTTGAATTCTTATATACTTTTCCACGCTCGGATTCCGGGTTGTCGGCATCACCGGACAGACAGTACCATACGACTACATCCCCGTTTCCATCTCCATCTGCATCCTGATCTATGTTCAACTGGTAATATTGATAATTCGTCTTTGCCGACCGAAACTCTGTTCCGATCTCATATGGATAATGTGTAATTAACCCATCATTTTCACGAGTGACTTTTGCACACACTTCTCCATCCCTGTAATGCAGTTTCTGTATCGAATCCTGTTTCTCATCCATTGCCGGTAACAGATCGTTTCTCAGATTCAGATACTGTACATATCTTCCATTGGAATTCTTATGGAAATCGGCAAGATAGATCGGATCTATTACGAGATAGTGATTTAAAACCGCATTGGTAAATCCATGGGTCTGTCCTAGCGCCTGTGCCTGTTTGGTACTGATGTTATAGGTCTTCGGTGCATAGGCAATATCCCTGTTCTCACTTAGCGTTCCTTCTTTGATATTCCTCGTTAAAAAATATCCCAGCTTTTTACTCCGGTAGCCATCCTCATACTTTCCAAAACCTATGGCTGCATATTCGCATACCCATCCCTGATTGACGGTTGCGTGAAGCGTCTGTGTATCGACCGTTAAATGCTGCTGCTGTCTTAACAGATTTCCCTGTGCCTGCATCTGCGCTGTTTCTGTGGTATCGGTATCTGCCGAAACTCCATAGCGATCCATTGCCATAACATTTCGAAAGGCATTGTTCATGTAGTAGCCCCACTGACGCGGCACCTCCCAGTCCTCACTTCCTCCGACTAAATGTCCGTCTTTAAAGGAATGGTGCGGTGATACGTTGACAAACGACGTGGTATCATTTGAGAACAACACACTCTTACCGGAATCAATAAAGATGTTGATGGCCTCTACTGCATACTGGCTCTTTCTGTTTGAGCTGTTATAGAGGTCATAATACTCACTGGCAAAACCAATGATGAGCATATCATAGTCTTCTAAGGATTTTCCAAGTCCGGTCAGTTCTTTCTTATAAAATTCTTCTGCCGAACTGATACCGGATGCATTATTTCCATAATCTCTTCCGCCGATCGTATCAATATTGAATTTTAAGCCTGTCATATTGCATACTTCATCCAGATAGTCCTGAATACGGCTCTCATTTTTCAGATTGATACGGTTGTTATCCGCACCGCTTGCACTCTGGCTCGTGATCTGTAATACATTGACCACTTCCTGATCTCCGATCCCATCCACTTTTGTATATTGGATATCCGAAGTTCTGACTGCCGGATTTGACACCTGTACCAGTTCTAACTGCCAGGACAGTACACCGCGATAAGTTGCCGGAATCTGACGCTCTAAGCGGTATCGCACCCTGCTGTTCAACTGATAGTTGCCCTCTCCGTCTTTTGGTGCCTCCTCGCCGGTATCTGCATTGTAAATCGTACAGCTCATCTCTTCCCCACTGCCGGATGCTCCTGCTTTTGAAAATTTACCGTCTGCATTCATATCCAGACAAAATACCGGACGATAGACTGAAGCCGCTGTCGCTTCTACCTGACTTTCTAAGTAAAATCCCACTTTTACGGTATAGGTTCCCTCTGTCTGTGCATTCGATGTATCAACGATCATTTTAGAAACATCTGAAAAGATCTGTCCGCTTGCCGTACCGATCCCATCATAGGAACTTAAATTTTCCGGTGCGGTAATATCGAAATATAAAATCTGCGGTTTTGGGATATTCAGATAATCTCCGATCCCACTTCCCACATTTTCTGCCTGACTTACGGTAAATACATTCTGATTTCCTTTTACCTGTTCTAAAAACTGATAGAGATAGGAAGTATTATCTACTGTGTTCTGATTTACGGACTTATCCGTATTGTAGAGTGCATCCGAAACTACCACCGGATAATTGGCACTGACATATTCTAATAGATCATTCAGCTTGGTCTTTGTAATATCATTTCCACTGTATCGATAGATCATCAGATCGCCTGACAGCTCTTTTGGGCTGGCTCCGATTCCATACTGATACTGTGTCTGCGTATATGGCTTTTTATAATACTGCCGTAAAACATCATCTTCTAAAACGGTACGACTCCTGTTTGCCGTATAATAAACACCCAGATCCTCACCATTGTTATGCAGCAGATATCCTTCATAGGTAACGCCAAACAGGCTGTTCTTTGCATATCGGGCATAGGGTCTTGGGGTCTTGTCTTTAAACAGATATGCTCCGCCATAGTCTACGTCCATCATTCCTGTGATACAGAGATTGCCTGCAACATAGTCTCCGGTATGCGTATAGATCAGTCCGTTCATCCGTGTATCGTTATAGACGGTATGTCTCGAACTTCCGCTTCCCCCTGTATTCAGATAATCAATGCATGCTCCCACATAGATCATATCGTAATCTTTATTCAGATCATCTACCTTACCGATGAACTCAGCAGTAGACATCGAATCGATCGTAATATCCGCAGCATCTGCCGATATGCCTGCCCACGCTGCTATCTCTTCTTTTGTCAGACTGAAACCTTTCACATCGGCTGCTATGGCATCTGTCGGCTGGATCTCTAAGACACGGAAGTGATCCTTTGTCTGGATTCTTCGCTGATTGCTGAAATCAATAATATATTGCATCAGAAACAGACGGGTAATGTCTGTCGAAAGTTTTTCCTCGCCACTTCTGATCATATTTTCTTTTTTGATTAACTCCAATACCTCTGAAAGACCGGAAGTATCTGAAATCACACCCTCTAAATTTTCAAACAACGGTTCACGGGACGCTGCATCCTTCGTTCCAAAGATATAGACATTTTCATGTATAAAATCACTCTGTCCCGTATAGCCTTCCTGATAAGCGGCACACTTTTCCCATACTCCGCTGGATGCATCGATCATACACGGAACTTTTTGCAGCGAAACACTGTTTGCAACCGCATCCCAGACTGCCTGTGGATTCTGATAGGCTTTAGAGCTTTTTGTGGTATCTCCACAGATATAGATAAAATCTGCCGCAGAAAGATCGGTCTGGTCTAACTGACTCTCTTCTACCGTAACAACTTCTATCTCTAAGCTGTCACTGTCTTTAGATGCTAAGACTTTTGTCCGCATCCAGTCCTGACTGCTGAATCCGCCTTTATAATAGATTTTTCCTATCTGGACGATACATTCTTCTTCTGCTTCATCTTCTACAAACTGATAAGAGCCGCTTGTTCCTATATAGGAATACGGTAATTCCGTATCTAATACCGGTGTGTAACAAGCCCCTGCACTTCCGGAACCTACATAGGTAAACGAATCAATATAATATAACGTTCCCGTCGGATTCTCACCTGCTGCCTCCATCATTGGATTCCCGTTTTCATCGGTTCCAACGTTACGGTATGCCTGTGTATAGAGTGCATCGGTGGTATCGGTACGCATGGTTTCTGTAAAGGTTACGGTATAGGCACCATGGTCTTTATCATACTGAAAGCCTGTGATATTTGGCTCATAAGAACCGTCTAAAGCCGGTGTCTCCTCATAACTTCCGTGAAGCTGTACGGTCTCATACTGCTCCTTTGGAAAACCCATCACTTTCCAACCCTCTGTATCTTTTGGAAAATAAGCCTCCTCATAATCTCCGTCTTTTTGCAATGGTTTTCCGTCTCCGGCAAAGGCTTCTAATTTTCCCATCAATGAGTTGACATAATCTTTTCGCACCTGTGCCGTATTCTGTCTGGACGTATCTTCTGCAAGATAGGTGTCTAAGTATTTTTTCAGATAGTCACCGGTAATGTCCGTGTCTTTATTTTTTACTAAATAGCCGATCTCACCTTCGGAACCATCCGGTACAACTTCTACGATCTGAAACTTTTTGCTGTCCTTTACTTTTTGGGAAACTTTTTCTTCAAGTCCTGTCAAAATTCCCTGTGCCTGCACATGAAAAAACAGATAACCGCCTGTTCCGACACATAAAAGTGCTGCTGCGATCACCACACACCATATTCTCTTATTTTTCCAGCCTTTCTTTCCCATTGCGATTCTCCCTTTAATTCCAACTGATACCCATTTTATTTACAGAAAATCCATATTCATAGGTACTTCCATTCTTATCTGTTCTCCTAATTGTCTCCCCTGCACGATAGACCCCGATACTGGTGGATTGTGAACGGAAACCTCCAAAGAGCCAACGTAAAATGGAACGGTCCGGATCAAAGGTTGCCGTACACTCCCAGCTTCCGTCTACATTCTTTGTCGGTCTTCCAAATGATAATACTCCACGGGTATCATACAGATAAAAATTCCCGCTTCCGCTGTCCTCTTTAATCTCATCTGTGGAGGATGCGATCTTCAATCCTCCCGCCGCAAGTTCCTCTAGTCCATAAATTGTAAGCTTTGCACTGCTCATGTATGCCATACTCTTCCTGTCGGCTTCAATCCTTACCACATGCACAACCGCCTGATTCGATGTAAATACATGTCCTGCATCATCGGTTACAGATGCCGATACCGTAAAATCGCCGCTTGCCTCCGTTGCATTAATATGAATCTTCTGGTTGTTCTGCAGGCCATTATTATAATTACTTTTCGATGCAGACCATACCAGATCAGAAATTTTTAATCCGGTTGAAGTTAAAATATCTGCATGATAGGTTACTTCTCCATTTCCATTCTTTTCCGGGTCTAAGGTACCCCCTGCCGGACTGATCCAGACTTCTTCCGGATAAATCCGGATTCCGGCATGGTTAATGTGGATCGTCATGCTTCCTTTGACTGACGGATTCTGTGCAGACTGTGCCGTAATCGTCAATGTCTCTGCCGTCTCATCGGCTCCGATATGCAGGACTCCGTCTTCTCCTATATAGGTCTTGGCATTATTTGCTCCTGTACAAAACCAGTTCACCTTCTGGGATGGATAATGTTCTCCTGTTACAATGGCATAAAATACTTGTTCTTCGCCTTTTAATAAAGCCGTTCTCGATGCATTGACCTCTACTTTTTTTACCACGGAAACTTCTTCTTCAGTCGGGTCTGTGACCTCGTAATCTTCTTCCTCGGTTGGATTCACAACCACGGCATTTCGCAGATGATATACCATATCTGCCTGATAGGTCTTTTTATCCTTTTTTAAGGTGACCGCTGCTTTCACTTTGCCTTTTTCCTGTGCCTTGGAAACATCCATCGCAAAGCTCTCTACGTTTTCTGCGAGTGCTGTTTTTTCTACCGTAGTCGTATAGTCAGATGCCTCTGCCGCTTTTTCCTGTCTTTCATAATAGAGCTTTTTATCAGAAGCAGAATAGCTTAAAATATCTACCTGTGTTTTTCCGTTTTCCTCATCATAAATGGTGGTCACATCATCCTTTTGCCGGATTCCTCTCGCACCGATGACATATTGCTCTAACTGGTTTAACAGCACCTGTGCTTCGTATTGCATATCTGTTTCGTTGCTGCTGGACTGATATGTCTTACTTCCTGACTGGATCAGACTTACGACTCCTCCGCCTACAATCCCGATAATGGCGATTGCAACGATCAGCTCTACTAAAGAAAAACCATGGTTATTTACTTTTGTTGATGTTTTCCTGTTGCCGGATTGATCTCGATACATTTTGAGTTCTCTCCTTTTTTGAATGTGATCTTTGTATATGTTAAATCTGATATATCCTCTGTATTGACACAGAACTTTGAAACCGCACCGGTGGATCTGTCATACCCGATCCGGATAAAAGTACTAAGGGAATCTCCTGCATTATCCCTTAAAGTCTTTTCCCCTGTGCCATCCTGTTTTGCTGCGGATATCTCAACTCCGTGTGGTTTTCCTAATTTTTCCCGCTTCACGGTTTCAAATGTAACAGTTCCGCCGTTTTCTTTTTCTTTATAGGATTCTATATAATAGCATCCCTCTTTTTCATAGAGGCAGACTCCGCTTACGGTATTCTTAGACATGATCTCCGTTCTTGCCTTACGCATAAACCCGTCTGTCAGTTCTGTATACTTTTTTACCTGTGCGCTCTTGCTGTAATTGGAATTCCCGATCACGATGCCTCCAAGCACTGCCATGATCGCGATCACCACGATCAATTCCAATAATGAGAAACCACCGTTTTTATTCTTATACATGTTCTACTCCACTACTTTTTCGACCAGTTTGTGTATACTACAAGCTGCTCTAACCGTATCCTGTTATCAGATGATACCATTTCGACTTCTCTTCCAAGATATTTTTCAGAATCTGTCAGATAATCTTTTAACAGATAATCTTTTCCACTCTTTTGACAGGTACCGCCTGCGATCAGTTTTGCAAGCTGGTTCTGGTTTTTGCAAAGCGTGATGTTTGCCTTTGACGGAGAAACGGTTACTTTGCCTTTACTCAGGATCGTTCCCTCAAAATCTGTCCGTACCTCAACATCACCGGTTGCAATGACCATTCTGATCTTTGCTCCTGATGGTGCTTTTCCTAAAAAGGTATCATCAATGACTAATTTTTGTGAGGTATTATCTGTCACATATGCGGCATAGGAAGTCCCGCCTTCTTTGTAAGTGAACCAGCCGGAAGTTCCTACCACATCAAACAATTTATCTTTTACTAAATTTTCAAAGACTATTCTCGACTTCTGTACACCACTTAATGCCTCATAATTCAGTGTCAGATTGATATTATTTGAATGGAACATATCCTGATAGCTGACAAGCTGGTCACTCATCTGTTTAGAATCAGACAGATCACTGCCCTCCGTAATTGTATCACCAATCGAAGTAATTCCCATTGCATCATATACTAAAATATTTCCATTCAAGTCCTTTTTTGCATTACGGTTGATCTGGACAGCTTTCTGATCCACATACAGATCCAGATAATTTTTAATCTTAGCCGATGCCGCGGAACCGTAATATGATGTAAAATAATCACTTGCTGCTTTGGCACTTTCAAATCTCATATAATAATAATAGAGATTTCCCTGTGTCATCTCCTCTATTCCGCTCACTCCCGGAGTCAATGCCTGTACACGGCTTAAAATATGACTCTTTAAAAGTACCGCCTGGTTTGTCGGTGTGTCTCCACCGGTATTTGCCAATGCCTGTATATGCATCTGCTCTGTCATTGGATTTGCCATACCGTCCATGCAGGACTCCGGCACTAAATAGGCGATCTGATTGCTCTTTACCGTTAGGGATTCCCCCATAAATACGGTACTGTTTCCGATATATGCATTTCCGGCAAGCATCAGTGTCGTAGACTGTCCTAAATTCAATCTCGCTTTTGCACTGCTTCCATTCACGCTGCTGCCTATGGCATTGACAATAATGGCACTGCTGTAATCCGATGGATTGTCTTCAATATCCTTTCTGATCTTCGCACTCTGATTAGAATCTGCCTTCAATGCCGCTTTCGGATTGCCGAAGCCGTAATACTCTCCACCAATCTGTACATCGGCACTTCCAAACAAGGTCAGGTCATTGGCGGTATAGGTTGTTCCTTTTAGGGACAACTTCGATGCATTCGCTGCTTCAATATCATTTGACCATAGTGTTACCTTTGTCTCGCCCGAAAACTCTGAACCCTGTTCTAAGCAGAGCTTGTTTTTTAAGATCACATCGTTTCCCTTTTCCACAAGCAGATTCACACCATTTCCAACAGAAAGACTGGCATCATCGCCACCACCATAAATACTTCCATCCACGGTAACGTTTGATGTTTTTTCTAAAGACGCTCCTTTCTGTGCGATCAGTGCATATTTTAAAACATTTGGAAATGAACCGCTCTCCGTAAAATTCATCTGTGGAAACAGGATCTGGATATCGGTCTGTACCCTTGTCTCATAATCCTGCTCATTCGTATAGGTCAAAAAAAGATTTTTCAAGGTCAGACCGCTTTCACTGACACTCAGCTGCGGTGTCTTTCCCTCTACCGTTGTAAGGCTGGTCCGCTCTTTGACCTTTTGATCTAAAAAGTTCAGCAGATAGTCCACGTTGTAATGATTCTCGTCCGATGATTGTGCCAGCTTACTTCTTAACACTTTGATATATGTCTCATTAAAATGCTTCGTCCGTTTTGCCGTACTTTTTCCGGTATAATCTGCCATCGTCTCTACATATGCCTGTGACATGGCATCGGATACATCGCTCTGCAGTCCCAGACGGATCTCATCTAATACACGCTCTGCATCATAAAAATTATTTTTTGATATACGGTTGGTCGCCTTCATCTGATAATTCCATAGTCCCATCGTCAATGCAACGGTTACTAAAACAGTTACCAGTGCAATTGCCGCGATGACCATGACCAGTGAAACACCCCTGTTGTCTTTTTTTAACTTTTTCATATCTATCCCTACCTGGTGACTGTTCCCGTCAGTGTTGTGATTTCTTTGTTCTCCCGATTTACTTTGACCGTAACATCATAAAGACGCGTATGTACACGTTTGCCATCGAGCCCGCTCAGTCCGAAATATTTTTCTAACTGTGACTGGTTCAACGATGTTTCACTTCCACTTCCTTTATAATAGAATAGCGGTGTGTCCGTATCCGTAAAGTTTGCCCGTATCCGGATCCCCTTTGTAAAGTCCGGATCCTGCTCTTCCCCAAAGTGTTCCTTTTCTTTCGTTCCAACCAGATGTACCTCTACTTTGGCTGCCTGATCTCCTTGTTTGATCAAAAACAGGTTCAGTGGATAATCGTCTTTATTCTGGACTGTAATTGTATTTTTTGCATTTGGTTCAAAACAGATATAAAGATTTTCAAGAGTTCCGCCCGCCTGTCTGCTGTCATATAAAAGCATCGGATGCTCTCCTAAAAGAATCCCATTATAATAATAAGAGACGTTCTGCCAGATGTTCTGTTGATTCTTATCTGCCGCTACTACATAATTCCACCGGATATCTAAATTTTTCAGTACTGTATCCTTCTGGTCTGCCTGTACCTTGTTTTCTGAAACTGCCTTGATAAAATCTTCTTCGATGATCTTATCATCCTGTACATAGACTCCGTCTTTGGAAAGATCGATCCTTTTTAAATCCACAACTTCTTTCTTATTGTAGTCTGCGTCAGCATTCTCCGTGTTCTGATACGGACGTACCTCTACGGTAACCGCAAATTTTTTTCCATCCGACTCATATTCGGGATAGGTGAATTTGTATCCTGTCTTTTTTCCATCTTCCTCAATATAACCTACATCTGAGATTTGTTTACTGTCCTTATCCTGAATAAAGGCTTCCATACCGTCCGCTTTTAAATCCTCTAATACTGCCTCTCCTGCCGAGGTTGCAGCTAATAACACTCTGGATTTTGCATTGGTCTGAACGGTAAGGATCATGGATTTAAAAAGAGGAACCACGCAGATAACCAGTATCGCTGTGGCAATCAATATTTCCACTAAAGACACACCGCGATCATCCTGTTTCATCCGTGTTCCTCCTTTCATTCTATCTTACTTAAAATCTATTGCACTCCTCTTACTGCTGTGGCGTTCCTGCCGGTTGTGATGCCTCCGGTGTCTGTGCTGCTCCTGTCTGCTGTGCATCTTCCGGTGTCTGTGCTGTTCCTGTAGCACCACCAAAAATATTCTTTGTTCCCTTTTGAACATCATTGATCTCTGCAGGCTGATACTCTTCTCCTGTTCCTAACATATAGTACTGCTTCATGTGAATGTCTCCCACCAGATTTCCGCTTGCCTCATCCAGTGTCAGCACCATTTCATTTATGGATTTTCTTTCTTCTTCTTTTGGTATCCGATGAAGCCAGTCCTTTAACTGGGAATAGGACATCGTAAACTCCAGTATTTCCGGTACGCCATAAATGGAAAGACCGGCTTCCTGATTCTCTGCCACAAGTTCTCCTTCTTCCATGCTGACCTTGGTAATACGCAGGCTGTCATAACGCTTTTCCATATCGGAAGCATAGAGGATCTGGTCTCTTGCTTTTACCATTGCCGGAAATTCTTTATAATATTCTTTTGTTTTTTTCTTCCATTCTTCCGTCTGAGCAGTATATTCTTTTTCATTTTTCTGAATGACATCCAACTCTTTTAATTCTGCTTCTAGTGCAGCCTTCTCGGCTTTCTGTGCTTTATTTTCTGCTAAAAAATTACGAAAACCGAACTGGACGACCAGTACGACTAAAAGAATTCCTCCAACTATAAATAAGAGATTTTTATCCCGGTCACTCATACCGGTACTCTTTACTTTTCTATCTTTTTTCATCGGATTACCCCCTCCGTACTTCTATTTTCCTGCGGTCTGATCCTGCTGCTTTGTTTCAAGTGATTCTACGTCTTCGTTCATAGTCGTTTCATTCTGTGTCTCGCTATCTGCAGTCCCTCCTACATAGGTACAGATCACTATGAAATCCACATAGGACTGATTGGATTCGCTGACCGTCTCCTCTAAAGATTCCACCTGAACATCACTGATACTCTCAAAATCAGAAAGTTCATCTACGATCTTGGTTGCCTCGCGCTTAGAACTTACGCGTATATCCAGTGTGATACTCTCAGAAGTTGAGGTAATGGAACGTACTAAAATATCACTTGGCATATTCTTTTCTAATTCGTCAATGAATCCACCGATCCCCTCTGAGGTTGTCGTGGTCTCTTTATAGAGATTTTCAATTTTTTCATATTCGGTCTTTGCCTGATTGTATTCTTTATACTCATCCGCAAGATACTGTTTTTCGCTTCGCTCTTTTTGCAGTTTATGAACACCCATCTTCAAATAGCCATAGTATGGAATGACCGCTAATAAAAGCACGAGTGATACCACAACACAGATCCCAAAGAACTGTTTTGGCTCAATATGAATCTGCTTATGCTCTTTTTTCTTCTCCGCAACTTCCTTTTCATCTTCTAAACGGAATTTCATCGGATTGACCGCTGCACCGACACAGGTCAGATACATCAGCGGATAATAATCTCCGGTATTCCCCTTTTCCTGTGGAAATGCCTCTCTTAACTGTTCTCCCGAAACAGGCAGACTTAACTCCTCAGATAAATATTGCTCCATTCCACAGATGTCTGCACCGATACCATAGAGAACGACATTCTCCATCTCCGCTCCTGCATGGTTCGAACTGTAAAAATTCATAACACGCGAAACGTTTCCTGTAATGGCACGGAAACCTTCTGTGATATCCTCCCGGATCTCTTCCTCTTCTAAGGTCAGGACATTTTCTTTCCGCATCTTTTCAAGTGTCTCATAGAAATCAATATCTTCACCAAAATGTCCGGATTTTTGAACCGCCTGTATAACATCTGCGATTCCATAAGGGAAGGTTCTTTGTAACTCAATCTTGTTCTCACGGACGATTGTGATCATCGTAGTGTCTTCTTCTAATCTTACCGCCGCGTATAAGTCATTTTTGATATTTTTTTCTAAAAGCTGTGTTGCGGCATTTCCTATGTAGTCTAAATCTACCAGTGTCAATAAGCAGACTTTTGCTAACGATTTATAAGCATCGATCATTTCGTTTGGTACGGCAAGTACCATCAGCTTATATTTCTGTTCGCCCTCTTCCTCTACTTCATCTAACAGCCGGTAACTCAACTGATATTTTTCAAGGTCTACCGGAAAATACTCCGCAGAGTTTGCATACAACAATGTCCGGATACGGTTCTCTTTTACATGCGGAATGACAACATCCCTGCTGGCGATCCTGCTGGATGCTAATACAAACACTGCCTTTCTTGTCTTGATCTTATGTTCTTCAAGCCCTGCATCCAGACGCTCTTTAAACGGAAGAACGTCCGCAAGTGTCTCTTCTTTAAAGAGATTATCCGGTGTCTGGAAACTGAAACTCTTATAGATTTTGGGCTCTTTTACTTTGAAATCCGTCTCTACAACGTGAGTCATACGGTTTCCAATCTCAATACATAATACTCTATTTGCCATCTTCTCATTCCCTTGCTATCATTTTTCACTGTCTGTTCCCACAAAAAGACCTTCCCTGTACCTTTTGTCGAAACAAACGCCTACCAAAGACGCATATACATCTGTAACAGGCTGTCACCCCAGAGCGCCGCTAATAAAATACCGGCTGCTAAGTACGGTCCCATTGCTAACACATGATCCTCATTTGTCAGTTTCATGCGCAACGAATGGATGACCGAACCAAGAATACAGCCCATTACAAATGCTATTATAATTGCTTTCCAACCTAACATCATGCCCGCTGCTGCCATCAGCTTAATGTCTCCGCCTCCAATGGCTCTGCCCTTAGATAACAGATACAGCAGATATAAAAAAGCACTGACTGCGAAAAACCCTATGACATAGTCTTTCCACCGTGCTAAATCCAGCAGCATATGTATGCAGGCAAGGATAAATATAAATACGTTGATTCCAAAAGGAATCTCATATGTGCGAAAATCGATCACACTAAGCACCAGCAATGCGGATGCCATCAGAGAATATATCCCACTCTCTACATTCAGTCCATTGACTGCAAAAATCAGAACATACATGAATCCATTGACCGCCTCGACAATCGGATACTGGCAGGAAAGCTTTGTTTTACACTTTCTGCACTTACCTCTAAGAAAGATATAACTAAAGATAGGGATTAAGTCATACCATTTCAACTGATATCCGCAGGTCATACAGTGGGAGTTCACTTTGACAATGTCCTCTCCTTTTGGAATGCGGTAAATACACACATTTAAAAAACTGCCTATGACGATTCCAAATAAAAATATGAGAATTTCTGCGAATATCAGTATGGTATCCATGCGTTAGTCCGTTCCTTTCAAGTCACAAAAATTATTTAGCCCAATCACCTTTTGCTTCCGGATATAAGTCTGTAGTATTTGTACCATCAGTAACGGAAACTTTTACTTCACCTGCTTCAGTAATTTCATAAACAAAATGATAACCGCTCTTTGCTTTTACTTTTGGCACTCCACCAAAGACTTCTTTCTGGCTTCTGTGGTTTGTTTTATCTACAGTTGCAGTTGCATCATCCCATGCTGTAGCACCATTAGTTACTGACTGCTGTGCTACTGCTGTCGTTCTCTCTGTATCTGCAAACTCTGTGCTCAAAGCTGTTGCAATCTGCTGTGCATTCTGGATATCGGTAGAAGTTCTGGATCTTCCAATATACTTAACGAACTGTGGTGCTAAAACTCCTGCTAAGATTGCCATGATCGCAATTACGATGATCAATTCTACTAACGAGAATCCTTTGTTGTTACGCTTTGTCCTTTTCATAATGAATCTCTCCTTTTTCTTTTTTATATATTATCTCAAGTCCGAAGCCCTATCCCCCGGAAATTAGATACACTGAATACCCCTGCGGTCCTACATATTTCCAACGCCGTTGTATAACGAAAGCATTGGTCCCATGATCGCCGCTATCAGAATGACTACGATGATCGCCATAAATACAATGATCATCGGCTCTAAAAGTGCTAAAACGGTCTGAGTTGTTACCTCTACCTCTTCATCATAGTAATCTGCTAATTTATCTAACATTTCCTCAATCTCTCCGGTCTCTTCTCCGATTGCCATCATATGTACTACCATCGGTGGAAAGAGTCCTCCATTTTTCAATGGTTCCGAAAGAGGAACACCTTTTGCGATTTCTTCTTTTGCTTTTAATAACTCTCTTTTGTATAAAATATTTGTCATGGTATTTGCCACACTGTCTACTGCATCGATCATTGGGATACCCGCCTGCATCAATGTGCTGAGTGTTCTTGCAAATACAGAAGAATAGGTCTTGATATTCAGATTCTTAAATACCGGAATCTTAATCGCTCTCTTACCAAAAAACTCCTGCCCTGACTCTGTCTTTTTCCAGCTTTTTATTCCTATAACGATTGCTACAATGATTGCAACTAAGAGGATGGCATGATTTTTTACAAAATCTCCCATGTGCATAATCGCCAATGTCAGTGCCGGCATTTCAAAATCATATCCATCAAACATTTCCATATAATTTGGGATAACATATGTCAGCATAACGACTAAAATCACCAGTGCCACGACTCCTAATACCATCGGATACATCATGGAGCGTTTCATCATGCCCTTTAACTTGGCTTCTTTTTCAAACTGGATTGCCATACGCTCTAAGGACTTGTCAATACTTCCACTGGTTTCTCCGGCTTCTACCATGTTGACTAACATCGGTGGAAATACTTTGTTCTGCTTCTCCATCGCCTCTGACAGAGTACTTCCCTTTCCAATCTCCGTTCTTACCTCTCGAATTGCCTGTGAAAGTGTCTTATTTTCGGTCTGTATCGACAGCATATCTAATGCTTCCACTATACTGACTCCGGCACGGAGCATACTTACAAACTGACGGCAGAACACGCTTAGATCTCTTGTCTTGACTTTTTTTCCCACGCCGATCTTAATATCTTTTTGTAAGGCATTCTGCTCTTTGATCTCTAATGGAATACACCCCTGCGAACGCAGTTTCTGTTCGACTTTTTCCCTGCTGTCCGATTCCATACTTCCTTTTATTTCTTTTCCGCTTTTTTCAATTGCAATATAAGAATAATCCGCCATTTTCCTCTCCTCTATCTCTTAAAACAGATTAATCTTCTGTGACATTCCCGCCGCATCATGTGCAAAACTGATTGCCGTCTCTGCAGTAATATAGCTTTTCATATACAGATCATAAATTGCATCATCCATCGTCTGCATCCCCATTTTCTTGTTGGTCTGGATAATCGATGGAATCTGAAAGCTTTTTTCCTCACGGATCAGATTCCGTATCGCCGGAACCGCAAGCATGACCTCATATGCTGCCACTCTTCCGCCTTCCTGCCTTGGCAGAAGCTGTTGTGCCACCACACCCTCTAAAACACCTGCTAACTGCACACGGATCTGCTGCTGCTGAAACGGTGGAAAGACATCGATCATACGGTCTACTGCCGAAGCCGCACTGTTCGTATGAAGCGTGGAAAATACCAGATGTCCTGTCTCCGCTGCCGTAATGGCAATGGAAATCGTCTCTAAATCACGCATCTCACCGACTAAGATCACATCAGGGTCCTGTCTTAGGGCCGCCCTGACCGCATTTGCATAGGACATCGAATCATAACCGATTTCTCTTTGCAGTACCATTCCTTTTCCATGTCCATGCAGATATTCGATCGGATCTTCTAAGGTAATGATCGTCTTTTTGTAATTCTTTGAAATCACTCCGATCAAAGAAGCTAACGTTGTGGATTTACCACTTCCGGTTGCTCCTGTTACTAACACCATACCTCTCTTTTTTGAAGTCAGATTTACAACTGCCTCCGGAACGCCTAAATCCTTCGGTGACGGAATCTCAAATGAAAGGATACGAAGTGCCATCGCATACGTTCCTCTTTGACGGAACACATTGACACGCACCCGGTTAAATCCTGCGATAGAATGTGCAAAATCCAGTTCACCTTCCCGCTCTAACACTTCTAACTGCTCGGTTGTCAGCATTGGCTTGATCATTTCTTCTATTTCATATGGCTTAATCTTTTCCTCCGACATCGGTATCAGATCTCCGTCGATACGGAACATGACCGGACTGCCGGGACAAAGATGAATATCTGAAGCGTTTCTTTGATTTCCGTCGATTAAAATATCTTCTATTTTACCCATAACCTGTTTTTCCTCTATTCTCCAAGTGAGATACGGATCATCTCATGGTAGGATGTTTCTCCTTCTAAAACGAGTCTGACCGCTTCACTGTGTAACGTTTTCATTCCTTCTTTCACTGCCACTTCACGAATCTCATCCGTAGACATCCGTGCCGCAATTGCATTGCGCAGAGTCGATGTGACCGGCATCATCTCATAAATACCGGTTCTTCCGTAAAATCCAGTGTCATTGCAGTGTTCACAGCCTACCGGCTCATAAATCTCAACCTCTTCCATTGGGTTAATGCCCATCATGCCCTTTTCTTCTCCAAGAGCTTTCCGCTTTTTCTTGCAGTGTGGGCAAAGCCTTCGTACCAATCGCTGGGCAATGACGCCTCTCATGGCATCTGCTAACAGATAACTTTCTACGCCCATATCCATTAATCGCGTCATGGTTCCCGGTGCATCATTCGTATGCAAGGTACTCAACACTAAATGTCCCGTAATGGATGCCTGCACTGCGATAGATGCTGTTTCCCTGTCTCGGATCTCACCTATCATGATAACGTCCGGGTCCTGTCTCAATATGGAACGAAGTGCCGAAGCAAAGGTCAAATCCGCTTTTGCATTGACCTGTACCTGACTCACTCCGTCTACATTTGCCTCTACCGGATCTTCTACGGTAATGATATTAATATTTTCGTGGTTTCTTTCGTTCACCGCCGTATATAAGGTCGTAGACTTACCACTACCGGTAGGTCCTGTTACCAGTATAATCCCATTCGGATGATTCAGCATATCATCAAATAATTGCAACTGCTGTTCGGTAAATCCAAGACTCTTTTTATCTCTTGTCAAGGCTTTTTTCTGTGCCAGACGCATTACGCATTTTTCACCGTAAACCGTCGGAAGTATGGATGCACGGATATCATATTCCTTCCGGTCAATCATCATCGTGATTCTTCCGTCCTGTGGTCTTCTCTTTTCGGAAATGTCCATATTTCCGATAATCTTTACACGAGTAATGATCGCACTTAACAAATTGATGTGATAGGTCGATTTTTCATAAAGCACACCATCAATACGATAACGGACACGCACTTTATCTTCCATCGGCTCAATGTGAATATCGGACGCACGTTGCCTCGCCGCCTGTTCAATCATGGATTTTACAAGCTGTACGATCGGTGAATTTGCAACATCCTCATCTTCTGCCTGCTCCTCCTTTGTTTTCCGGCTCTCACGTTCTTTGGCATACTGCTCTGCCACTCTTTGTGCTTCGCTGTCACCGTAATATTTATCCAGAGTTACTAAGATATCCTGTGTCGTTGCAATCACCGGCTCTACCTGTAGATTCGTGATAATAGAAAAATCATCTATTCCCCGCATATCCATCGGATCTGCCATTGCAACACGGATAATATTTACGTTTCCTTCTTTATACTCAAACGGTATCATCAGATGCTTTCGAAGCAGCTTACCATCTGCTAACTTGATGATATCATCCTCTATTTTCATTCCATGCAGAGAAATAAATGGGATATTTAACTGTGTTGCAAGCCCTTCCCCAATTGCTTCCTCTGTCGCATAACCAAGATCCACAAGCATCTCGCCTATTTTTTTGTGAGCAGTCTTATTCTTCTCCAATGCATCTTCTAACTGCTCCTGCGTAATAATACCTGCTTCGAGAAGCATATCCCCTATACGCTTCTTCTGTCTGAAGTCAGCCACACTCCATTCCCCCTACATCTGTCTCTTATACACATCTCCGAGCCCACGAGACGCGTAGTAATCT